>Ga0207952_1000050_pt1 | contig 150328 bp, 122 predicted proteins | sample SubbioR12Aug_8Ca_FD_184831 | JGI IMG/M metagenome (GOLD analysis project Ga0207952, IMG submission 184831) | Serpentinite rock and fluid subsurface biosphere microbial communities from McLaughlin Reserve, California, USA - CR12Aug_8Ca (SPAdes) | ecosystem: Environmental > Terrestrial > Deep...
GATTCACTTACTCTCTTTTTTTTCTGTCTTAAAATCTCTTTTAAGACGGCTGTCAATTCAATATGTCTATGAACGTTGTCTTCTTTATTATTCCGCTATTCCTTCGTTTACCTCACATTACTTTTTTAAAGTAAGCCGTGTTTGGCGACTTTCAGTTAGCGGGTGCAAAAGTAAGCATCTTTTTTAAACTAACAAGTAAATTTTAAAATATTTTTGAATTTATTTTTAATTCCTCGTTTCTCAGTTTTTCAATGTGCTTTTCCTCTCTTGCGGGGTGCAAATATAGAAATCTTTTTTCTCCCAATCCAAATAAAAACTCAACCTTTTTTGGACTTTTTTTTAAACCACTGATAACATGATTCTTGTAACCTATCTTTTTACAAATCTTTACAAATACAAAACAAAAGTTAACTGTTTAGCCCCGATTGAAGAGGCTACCGCGTAGCCCGTAAAGCGGGAATGCAGCCAGCAAATAAAACCCATGCCTTTCGCTACTATTCGAAACGAATGGATTTAGAAGGTGTGATTTTAGTAATAATATAGGAAGGAATTAGCAAAACCAACAAGCAAACGACTATGGTGCCGATATTTAACAACAACATGTAAAACAAGTTGATGTCAACCGGCGCTTCGTTAACGTAGTAACTCTCAGGATTAAGCTTGATGATGCCGAAATATTTTTGCAGTAATAACAAAGCAAACCCAATCACATTTCCCCACAACAAACCTCTCCCAATCAGATAAGCAGCATTGTAGAGAAATATTTTTCGAATGGTCCAGTTATTGGCGCCGAGTGATTTTAAAATCCCTATCATTTGGGTTCTTTCTAAAATGAGCACCAAAAGCGCTACAACCATATTTATGGTAGAAACGGCTATCATGACAATTAGGATGACTACGATGTTGACATCAAACAGCTTTAGCCATTCGAAGATGTAATAGTATTTTTCGACTATGGTTTGAGAATCGAGTGTTGAAGAAGTTTCCTGATACACTTCTTGCCCTTTTTGTTCGATTTGGGTAAAATCGTTGACAAAGACTTCAAAAGCACCAACCTGATCAGGTTTCCATTTATTAATTCTTTGTACATGACGAATGTCTCCTATTACATAAGTAGCGTCGAATTCTTGAAACCCGGAATTGTAAATGCCTACAATTTTAAAATTACGCAGGTTATAGCCTTCGCCGTTTTCTTTCATAAAATAGGTTACAAACTTGTCGTTACTTTTCAAACCCAATCTGTTGGCCAAGTATTGTGAAATTAAAACTTCTTCATTAAGACTGCCTTTCAAATCAGGCAACCTTCCTGCGACCAAGTATTCTTTTAAGTAAGAAGCCTCAAAGTCGGCACCAACGCCTTTAAAGATAACACCCTCAAAAGCTGTTTCGGTTCTAATAATCCCGGCTTTACTGGCTACGGCTTGTATGTGCGCAATACCATCAACCGAGGTGAATTTGGGATAAAAGTTTTGCTTTTTAGAAACCGGAGCTGTGCTCACATCGGAATTGTTATCGTTATAGCCTGTGATGATAATATGCCCATTAAAGGCAGAAACCTTTTGGCGTATTTTTTGTTGCAAACCGATACCGGTAGCGATGGAAACCATCATCATGATCATTCCGAGGGCTATGGCAGTAATAGCAATTTTTATTATTGGCGCGGATATACTACTTTTATGGTCTTTAGCAGTAATAAGTCTTTTGGCTATAAAGTATTCCGGTCTCAATTGTTAATGGATTTGCCACAAAGATACACAAAGTTATCGGCGCTGAATTACTGCTCTTTTTAGAAAATTATCAGTTATGAAATATTTTATCCAAAGTGTATTATTGCTTTTAGCCTATTTGTTTATTTCTTCCTCTTGCGGTCTTGGAGAAAAAATTCGTACCCGTAACCTGAGTACTGATTCCAAACTACCTTCTACAACATCAAATATTAAAACAGGCGCAGATAATTCCTTGGCTTATTTACCCATTTTGAAAGACAAAAAAGTGGGTGTGGTAACCAATCAAACCGGAATTGTTTTTTATGACTCCATTTATCATTTGCCGGACGAAGGCCAAATGACACATATAGAAGCGTATGACAGAAAACAACTGTTGTTGGTTGACTTTCTTTTAAAAAACAAAATAGCCGTTCAAAAAATATACGCCCCCGAACACGGTTTTCGCGGGACTGCCGATGCCGGTGAGTTGATTAAAGACGGTAAAGACACCAAAACAGGCTTACCTATAATTTCGCTATACGGTAACAACAAAAAGCCAAAACCGGAACAATTGGCCGGTATTGAAGTAATGGTTTTTGATTTGCAAGATGTCGGCGCCCGCTTTTACACTTACATTTCATCTTTACATTATATCATGGAAGCTTGTGCGGAAAACAACATTCCGTTGCTGGTATTGGACAGACCAAACCCGAACGGTAGTATTGTTGACGGACCAATGCTGGAAAAAGAACACACCAGTTTTGTAGGTATGCATCCCATTCCGCTCCTACACGGAATGACCATAGGCGAATACGCACAAATGATTAATGGGGAAAAATGGTTGAAAAACGGCATACAATGCAACCTGACCATTATTCCTTGTTTAAATTACCAAAGAGAAATGCCTTACTCCTTACCGGTTAAACCTTCACCCAACTTACCGAACGACCAAGCAATTAATTTATACGCGAGTTTGTGCTTGTTTGAAGGCACGAATGTAAGCGTTGGCCGCGGAACAGAAAAGCAATTCCAAATTTACGGCTCGCCGTTTTTACCGAAAAGCAGCTTTAGTTTCACACCGATCCCGAATTTTGGCGCCAAAGAACCGATGCACAAAGACCAGCTTTGTTATGGAGAAGATTTGAGCCAAATTAACAAAGTAACCCGATTGGAACTCAAATGGTTAATTAAAGCCTATCAAACCACTGCTGACCCATCAAAATTTTTTAATGATTTTTTTACCAAATTGGCCGGCACTAAGAAACTTCAGCAACAAATTATGACCGGAATCTCAGAAGACACCATCCGAGCTTCTTGGCAAAAAGACTTGGAAATGTTTAAGACTATGCGAAAACCTTATTTACTGTATTGATTTTCTTTGCTCATCAGCGATTTGAAAAAAGAAAACAGCAGGTAAAGTATGCATAACAAACCCGACAGCACGCCAAATAAAAATATTGAAAGCATAAATACTTCAAACATTTGATAAGCAAAGCTGTTTTGCGGAGTATCCGTATCTAATAAATACCCTAAAAAAGAAAGCAATAGGGAAAATGTATAAATCAGTACCAGATAACGGACTACTTTTTTCATAACGATTATTTTTATCGAAACGAAAAAAGAGTCAATTTATTATTAGTCCACCACAATATTAGGGTTGATTTTGAGCAAGGCTGCTATAAAAGCTGTTTTGTCTTTGGGTGAAATCAATATTTCATCGTACTTATTATACACTATAGCAATTCTGTCTAATGACAAAGCCGGTGAACTCAATGGATTTCTGGTATGGTAAATTCTTTTAATGGCATGTATGTTGATTTTGGTGGTCCAAACTTTTAGTTGTTCTCCTTCAATTTTATATCGAATCGATTTAAACAGGAGAAAAATCAGGCTTAGCAAACCAAAAAAAGTGAGCGACATCAAATACTCTTTCGTAATGATTCCTTCAACAATCGGATAACAAAACACAGCGGCAATAAAAATAATCAACCACCAATCAATCTTGGATTTGTAAACAGTCATTATAAAGGTAATTTTTTCTTCATTTCTTCTACTATATTGTAAGCTGCCGGACAAATAGCCACATTCTTCAAGGTCAAGTCTGAAATTTGTTGGAATTTCTTTCGGTCGGTGTGCGGGAATTCGCGACAAGCTTTCGGGCGAACGTCATAAATCATACAGTAATTTTCGGCATCTAAAAAAGTACACGGAACGCTTTGCAATACATAATCGTTATCCTCATCTATACGCAAATACTTGTCGATAAACTGTTGTGGTTTTTGCTTGAAATGTTTGGCAATTCGCTCAATATCAGCCAAGGTAAACAACGGCCCTGTAGTTTTGCAACAGTTGGCACAAGTCAAACAATCTGTTCGCTTAAACTCGGCTTGATGCAAATCTTGCATCACGTAATCTAAATTCTTGGGCGTTTTCTTTTTCAGCTTATCAAAATACTTTTTGTTTTCGATATGCTTATCTTTGGCTAACTTTTGTAATTGTTTAAGCTGGTTCAACATTGTTCAAAATGGTTTAAGGTTGTTAACGCCTTACTATTCAACAAAATTAAACCTTTAAACAACGTTAAACTATATTTAATGAAAGATTTATTCGGCCAAGCCATACTCGACTATCAAACTCAAAATACTCCGGAAGATTTGATTACGGAAACCAACATCTCCGAAGCCGATGACATGAGTGTGTCCTATCTTTTTAGAAGCTACAACGAAATGCCGAAAATCGAAAAAAAGGCATTACAACTGGCCAAAGGAAAAATTCTGGATGTAGGCTGCGGCGCCGGAAGCCATAGTTTATACTGGCAAGAAAAAGGATTCGATGTTACCGCTATCGATATTTCGCAAAAAGCTATTAATGCCTGTCAGTTGCGTGGGATTAAAAACGCTCGAGTTCAAAATTTACTGGCCATAGAAAATGAGAAATTCGACACCATCGCTTTGCTGATGAACGGCACGGGAATTTTTGGCACTTTAGCCGAAACCTCAAAATACTTGCAAAAACTGAAATCGCTTTTGAGTCCGAATGGACAAATTTTAATCGACAGTTCCGACATTATTTACATGTTCGACCAAGACGAAGACGGCGCTTACATCGTCCCTGCCGAAGGTTATTACGGCGAGTTGACTTTCACCGTTAGTTACAAAGGGCAAACTGAAGACACTTTCCCTTGGTTGTACCTCGATTACAACACCTTGCAAAATGCCGCACACGCCAACGGCTTGCAATGTGAATTGCTGCTCGAAGGCAATCATTTCGATTATTTGGCTAAACTTTTTTAGAAGCTTAATCCGGCTTTGCGTTCCAATCTTTTTGTTTTTAAAGTAAAAACAAAAAGGATTTCCACTCCTATCCGGGCTAGGGCATTAACGTTCAATCAAATCCGTCGTTTTCAGGATGTCTTCCAAAGCGCGGTACAACACCTCTAAATCTTCCTGCGTATTATAGGCATTAATAGAATATCTTAAATACACTTTGTCGTTTAACGGCATCACCGGAATTTGAATGTTGTATTTTTCGTATAACAAGTCTTTCAACTCTGCCGGCTTACTTGTTTTTATTGGGATACTGGCCATTTGCCCCAAAAACTCCTCAGCTACCGGTGCTATCGGTTGGGTTTGCAACAAATCGCAAAAACGTTGGTAATTGTTCAAAACGAGTTGTTTACAAACTTTTGATTTGGCTTTCCAATCGTTTTCTTTTAAGAAGTTGATTACCGTTGGCGTACACAAAAAAGCCGAATGATCGTTGGTGCCTTGGTACTCGTGGTAATCTAAAAATCGGCTCTCGCTTGGCGCCAAACTTTCATAGCCCCAACTTACTACCAATGGATCTATATTGTCCTGAAATTCCTTTTTTACATACAAAAACGAACTGCCTTTGGGAGCCAACATCCATTTGTGCAAGGTTCCTGTATAGAAATCCGGATTCAAATCGGTTAAATTTAAATCGATATGGCCGGGTACATGAGCACCGTCAACTATAGTAATCAATCCTAACTCCTGTGCTTTGTCGCAAATTTCTTTTACCGGAAAAATCAAAGCCGTTGAACTCGATATATGATTTAAAAAAATGACTTTGGTTTTGTTGGTGTAGCCCTTCCAAAATTCTGCTATGATTTGTTCTTTGGAAACCACAGGCAACGTTATCGGTTGACGCACATATTTAGCTCCTGATTTTTTACAGTAAAAATGCCACGTTCTGTCCATGGCACCATACTCGTGATTGGTTGCTAAAATTTCGTCACCCGGCTGTAATGACAAACTGCGCATTACCGTATTGATGGCAACGGTCGGATTGGGAACAAAGAAAAAGTCTTCTTGGTTACAGCCGATAAACTCCGCCAACGGAGCTTTGGCATGTTTAAGATACTCCGGCAATTTCTTTTGGATAAAATGCACGGGGTCAGATTCGAGTTCGCGTTGGAATCGTTGGTATTCAGCAAAAACAGGTTGTGGACAAGCGCCAAAGGAACCGTGATTCAAAAAGGTTAGTTTCGGGTCGAGTAAAAATAAAGAAGGATTCATATAGAATTGATTGATGATTTTAAGGTGTAAAAATAAAAAATCCCAAAGCAAGTTTGGGACAGTATTTCAAATCGTGAAATTATTTTCTCCTGAAGTTCATAGGATATTTGATTTCTATACTTATGGGTTTGCCCCCTCTTCTGGCCGGTTCCCATTTCGGACACAACTTGAGAACGCGTATCATTTCTTTAGCCGATTCGACATCGAGCATTTGCACAATTTTGATTCCGGTTACATTGCCTTCTACATCAATGGTAAAAGCGGCCACCATAGTTCCTTCTTTGGTAGCTTTACGGAAATCAAAAGTATTGTTGACAAACTCATTAAAATTTTCTAATCCGCCACCTCGGAATTTGGCTTCTATACGGTCACCGGATAAATATACTTCATCTTCCCCTTCAATTTGAGCGGAAACAAGAAAAGGAAACAGCAACACACTGATAAAAAAGAATAGTCTTTTATTCATTACTAAGGGATATTCAAATATTTATGCGTTTGCAACGAAACGCGCCATTTGGGATTATTCATTACATAATCTACAATTAACGGTGTCATTTCCTCTTTTTTACTCCATTCGGGTTGGAGGAAAAGAATAGCGTTTGGATTAACTTTAGCCGCTTGTTCTTCTGCAAAAATAAAATCGTGTTTATTGTAGATAATTACTTTGAGTTCGTTGGCTATTTGGTAAGCTTCATTAACGGGCAATTTATTCTTCTTAGGCGACAAACAAAACCAATCCCAGGTTCCTGAAACCGGATAAGCACCGGAAGTTTCAATATGCACTTTTCGGTTATTCTCTTTGAGCTTTTGTGTCAGTAAAGTCATATCCCAAGTAAGCGGCTCACCTCCGGTTACCACTACAGTATCCGCGTACTTAGCCGCATTCTCTACGATAGCATCTGTATTTGTTGGCGGGTGTAATTCGGCATTCCAGCTCTCTTTTACATCACACCAATGGCAGCCTACATCACAACCCCCAATTCGGATAAAATATGCTGCGGTTCCGGTATGATATCCTTCTCCTTGTATGGTGTAAAACTCTTCCATGAGCGGAAGCATTTCTCCTTTATCTACGGCTAACTGTATTTCTTTTGACAACATAATTTAATTCTTGCGGACAAAGATACTTATTTTAAAAGACAGTTTATTTTGAAAAATCAAATGACTGTGATAAAAAAACCGCCTCTGAAAAGAGACGGTTTAATGGCTATTCCTTGAAAAGTCTTATTTTAATAACTTCAACGATTCTGTTGCGTAGTTGTTGGTAGGATCTAAAGCCAATGTTTTGTTGAACAATTCTTTGGCTTTGGTTTTGTCGGTATTGGCAAAATGAGCTGCCATATTATTATAAGCTTCGATAAACTTGGCTTTATTTTTAGTCACTTCAGCCTCTCCTTTGGCAGTAACGGTATCGATATACAACTGATAATTAGCAGCCATAACTTCGTCATTTTCCAATAAATTATTGGTTCTGGCTCTGAAAATATATGCATCAGCCGTATTGGGTGAAGCAGCGATTACGTTACCGAAAGCTACATCTGCTTTTTGCAATGCAATAGGATCAGGCTTGACAATATCTTTACGGGTATTATCGTAATAAATAGCGTTTCCTAAATAAAAATTGTCAATCAAATAATTTTTTGAAGTTGGTACAGAAATCGCTACTTCAAATACTGCTGCGGCAGCACCAAAAGCCTTCTGATCGTACAATTTTTTCCCCAATTCGTTCAAATCGGCAGCTACCAAAGGTTCCATAGCTACTGCTTTTTTGATATCCTCGATTGCTGAAGCTAATAATACAGAATCAATAGTTTTCCCATCGGCACTGGCGCCTTTCTTGATTTTAGCTTGCCCTAAATAAATATAATCTCTTGGAATTACTTTATTGGCGGTATTCGCGGTATAATCTTGCAGGGCTTTTAAGGCAGCTTCAAAATTGCCGTTTTCATAAGCTGAGTATCCCAAATATCTCAAGATTCTTGGGTTTACACCATCAATTTCTTTCATTTTGTTGGCTTCCAATTCAAGAGCCTTGTAATCTTTGGCTAAGATTAAGAAGTCGGCATGACGCATACGGGAAGTAATTGAATAATCTGTAAGTGTCATATACTTTTCATAAAAGCCTAATGCTTTCTGAATGTTTTCGTTGTAAGTTGACGGCACATTGCTACCCCATAGGTAATAGGTTTCTGCCAATTCTCTGTAAACCGGTCCGTAATTGGCATCTATAGCAATTACTTCGTTGTAAGCCTTAACCGCTTCAGTATATGCTTTCGCCCCTTTTAACAAAACACCCAATTGCATTTTAGCTCTCAACAAAGTATTGTCGGCTTGGTAAGCATTTCTGTAGGCTACATAGGCATCGTTTTGATTTTTATCACCATAATAAGCATCGCCCAAAGCCAACTGCACTTGAGCATCATTTGGATTGGCCAATTTGGCTTTATTTAAGATTTCAATAGCACTTTTATAATCCGGTTTATCGGCATTCATATAAGCACGGGCGATGTAGATGTATTCTTCTACATCTTTTTTCTTCAAATCTTTGGTTACCAAATCAAACTTGGCTTTAGCTGCTGCTAAATTGTTGGCATCCAAATCCATTTGACCCAAACCGATGTTGTTGAACTTAGCGCCTTCGGCAGCCGTCAAACCTCTTTGGAAATAAATGGTAGCAGAATCGGCTATGTTTTGTTTTAAGTAAACATTACCCAATAGAAAAGCGGCTTTACCATTGGCAGGTTTAGCCTGTATAACAGATTTTAATAACGATTTAGCTTTTTCAAATTGTTCAGCATCAATAGCTTTCTTCGCTGTTTCCAAATCCTGTGCATTGGCAACGGTTGTTGCCACTAACGCTAAGCTGAATATTTTAAACTTGTTCATCTTGCAATTTTTAATTTTTATCTTTAGTTATTTTGTTTCTGATCACGATTTTTCGGGTAGGAACACGTTCAGGAACTAAGCCTGATTTTAAAATAATTCTCTGACCTCTTTCACCGCCTAAGAAGGAAGCAAATCCCATTCCTAACCCTGAATATCCTTGACAATTGACGAAGTACAAATGACGTGCCAAAGGATACTTTCCTTGTGCAAGATTGTCTTGAGTAGGAAACTCGTAAACGTTAGAACCTGGTCCTTTTACCCCTAAAACATTGACTTTATCAACGGATTCCTGCAAATCCAATGGCGGTTGAAAAATCCAATTTATCCCAACAACACCAATCATTCCATCGTGTTCAGCCACATATTTAATTACTTCCTGATTGGTTTTAACGGAAAACACATTTTTTTGATTATTGACAGGCATTCCAACTAAATCCGATAGGTAACGAACTGTACTGGAGTTTGCATTATCAAAGACCAATCCTTTAATTGTACTTACGGGTTTGCCTTTAATAAAATCGATTACATCCTGCAAAGCAACGAGCGAATCATTAGAAGACTTGCTTCTGATTAATGCTACAGCATCCGTGGCAAACGGCGTGATTTTAGGGTTTATTTTTTTAGATTGAAAAACCTTAAGTTCTTGCTTTGTCAAACTTCTGGTCAGTACTGCAATAGTAGCAGTATCATTGAACATAGCATTCAATACTTCATTTTCGGATTGAGCAACCAAATGTAACTTGGCATTGTATTGGGTTTCGAAAACTGCTTCTTCATCTTCGATTATGGGCAAAATAGACTCGTCTACATATATAGTAGCCTTGCCTTCAATAATACTGTCCAATGACTCTTCTGATTTCTTTTGACAAGAAAACACAAAAAGCAAGGTTAAAAGAAAAAAACCAAGGATGGTTTTGGCTACTTTATTCATCATCATTATTGTTTAAACGTTTTACTTGCGTTATAAAACGTATAAATCCGAAAATTATTATCAAACAACCTACGATAGGCTGCAAATTGTTAGGCAGATTGAGTTTTAGTTTATCCCAAAACAATAGGAGCAATCCTAAAAAACAAAATGCTAAAAAGTTCAATAAGCTAATAACGAGAAGAAATCGCTCTTTAAGCGATTTCTTCTTGAAATTTTGTATGAGTTTTGAAATCATTTATTCCGCTGACTGGATTGAAATAGGTAAAGAATACAATACCCTTACCTTTTTACCATTCTGTTCTCCGGGATTCCATTTTGGACAAGACTTAAGTACTCTGATAGCTTCTTTCCCTGTTCCGTAACCAATATCTCTTAATACTTTAATATCGGTTAATGAACCATCTTTTTCTACTACGAAAGTCACAAATATCTTTCCTTTTAATCCTTCCTCTTCAGGCACTTGGAAATTTTTACCAATGTATTTGTAAAATTTCTCTAAACCACCTGGGAAGTCAGGCTTCACCTCGATACCGGCAGTGTTGTAGATATTGTTATCTTCTTCTACCACTTGGCTTGGACCCGTACCGGCATCTTCTAAAGTTAGCGGGGCATCAGGATCTCCTTTAATGGTTTCATCACCAAGTTTTTTATCCTTGATTTCTTCCATCTTAGGCGGTTCTTCTACAATTTCTTCCGTCTTGGCCACAACCGGCTTCACAAACTTTACTTGGTCTACCTTTGGTGGTGGTGGTGGTGGTGGTGGTAAATTTTTAGGTTGCTCTTCTTTTGGAGGCAACTTAATGGTTACAATTTTTTTGTCTAAACTGGCGTCTTCATCTGAGCTGTCAGGAATCAAATCCGCAATTAACGGAGAAGCCACGGCAACACCAAAAATGAAAGCACCTATCAGTAGTGAACGCAAAGTAGTTTTTGGGTTTTCTTTACGCAACTCGTAAGCACCATAGGCTTTGTTACGTCCCTCAAAAACGATGTCTATCCACTGTCTTTTCAATAAGTCTAATTTCATTGTTTTACTTTTTAAAGATTAGCACAAGACATTACTTGTTCATTTCATCTACTAGTTTTTGCTCTTCCGGAGTGATATCGTTTACAATAGCATACGTTGGTACGTCACAAATTGCCATCTCATCTAAAATATCAACTAAGTTTCTGTACGTGGCTTTTTTAGTAGGCTTGATAATTACAATCATTCCTTTCTTTTTATCGCCAGTTACTTGTGGAATCGAAGTTACTCTTTTTAAAATTTCTTTTCGGATTCCGTTTTTACCATACACTGCATCGGTTGGCGCGCCTCCCGGTTCAGGACTTTCTAACAAACCGTGAAACCATTTGATTTTGTTGTCTTTTCCCATGATAATAGTCACGGTTCTTCTTTGATCAACTTTGATATCTTTTTCAGGTTTGTCTTTATCTTCTTTATCCGGCAAACCTAAATCCATAGATTGCGGTTTGGATAGTGACGTGGTTAACATAAAGAAAGTAATCAATAAGAACGCTAAGTCCACCATTGCGGTAAGATCTACCTTGGCATTGGATTTTTTACTTCTTACCTTTTTACTGCCTTTTTTGCCGCCGCCACTGTCGCCGGTATTTAATTCAGCCATTTTGTAGTGTTATTAATATTAATAATCTTTTCCTCTTAAACCAGTAACTAAATTAAAGCTATTGATTTTTTGGTCCTGTAGTATATCCATCACTCGTTTGATTTGAGGATATAACTCTTTAGCATCGCCTTTGATAGCAAATTGAAGTTCTTTATCAGCACCTTCCTCAATATTTGCTTTTCTAGCACCTTGTATCCAATCTTGTAATTGATTGTTGATAGAATCACAAGGAATACCCGATTGTACTCCTTTCTTAACCCTATCCGAAGCCTTCATAGCCAGTAATGCTTTCAACCCTTCTACCGGAACACCAAACTCATCCACCAAAGCGAACTGTGCTTTTTCTTCCTCTGTAAAAGTCAATTGATATTTCTGAGCCATATAATCCAAAGCTCCCGAACGGATAGCTCTGTCTTTCATTCCAAAGAATACTTGTTCTTTACCCTCACTTTTCCCTACAGTAATCATTACTAATCCGGTTTCCGGCAATTTAGTTTGTACTGTTGAAGAAGGCGTATCTACCGGTAACGGCTCAGGCATTTTTGCCGTTGCTGTTAAGATAAAGAAGGTAAGTAAAAGGAAAGCCACGTCACACATCGCCGTCATGTCGATGGCTCCTGCCGCCTTATGAGATTTTACTTTAGCCATTTTTTAGTTTTTATTACAATATATCTTTCGACTATTGTATTATGATTTTAAACTTCCTCTGAATTTTCTGTAAGTGTTCACGATAGTTGAACCTGCCTCATCGATAGAGTAAGTTAAAGTATCAATTTTAGAAGTAAAGAAGTTGTAAGTGATGATTGCTAAAGCTGAAGTAGAAATTCCTGTTGCAGTGTTAATCAACGCCTCAGAAATACCGTTTGCTAACGCTGCTTGGTCAGGAGTACCTGCAGTTGCTAATGCTCCAAACGCTTTAATCATCCCTGTTACAGTTCCTAATAATCCGGCCAAAGTTCCTAAAGCAACCAAGGTTGACAAAATAGTCATGTTTTTCTCTAACATTGGCATTTCCAATGAAGTAGCTTCTTCAATTTCTTTGTGGATAGTTTCAGCAGCTTCTTCGCTGGTAAATCCTTCTTTTTTAACTTCTTGGTATTTTACTAAAGCCGCTTTGATAGAGTTGGCTACAGAACCTTGTTGTTTGTCACAAGCTGCAATAGCGTCATCGATATTACCGGCTTTAACACTAGCTTGAACATTTTTCATGAAAGTATCTAAATTTCCTTTTCCACCAGCTTTAGTGATTACAAAGAAACGCTCAATTGAAAACACGATTACCATCAAAAACAATCCCATCAAAACAGGTACAATCGGACCTCCTTTGTATACCATTGCTAAATAGTTACCAGGTAGCGGGTGACCTGTATTTACACCACCTTCAAAGTTAGAACCTGCACCCATGATGAAGTTCCAAATAATCCAACCAACAAAAATACATGCTACAATGATGATTCCAGACATCATCCCTAAACCGTTTGAACCAGATTCTTTTTTAACGTTTGCCATTTTTTTAAATTTTAAAAGTTTTAAATAAATTATAAGTTTTAGTTGTTAATAAACTTGATTAGGGACAAATTTAATTTTTTACTTGAAATAAAAAAACTTTTTTTGGTTTTAATAACATATCCAAAACAGTGGATTTTAAAGGGTATTAACGACATTTAAAACAATCATTAGATAATCTTTAAAAATAAGTCTAGTTTTCAAGGTTTTAATCAGGTTTATACATCCATAACGTAAAAATTCCTGAAAATGTATTTTTTAACGAAAACATTTTCGATAGTTTAAAATTTTTACTCTCCTTTTTACGAAAGCCACAAGAACATTTCATCAGAATTTAAAAAAAAAGACTTATTTTGTTCTTTCTTTATTAAAGCAACAAATGCCAACATGACAACAACAGCAGAATTTTCAAAATACATCAACGACGGTTATAATTTCAAGGGAGAAAGTATCATCTTGGGCGGTGCTATTCTTAATGGTGAAGCTTTGGCAGACACATGTGTTAAAGTCCCATTGAAGACTTTAAACCGTCACGGACTCATAGCCGGAGCAACCGGTACAGGAAAAACCAAAACCATCCAAGTACTCTCGGAACAACTATCAAATTTCGGGATACCCGTTTTGATGATGGATATTAAAGGAGATTTTTCCGGCATTGCCAAAGCGGGAGAAGAAAAGCCTTTCATCACAGAACGACATGCCAAAATAAACATCCCATATAAACCCGAGTGTTTTCCGGTTGAACTAATGTCACTTTCCCAACAAAACGGCGTAAGATTAAGGGCCACTGTTTCGGAGTTCGGTCCGGTTTTATTCTCCAGAATACTCGATTTGAACGACACGCAAGCCAGTGTTGTGGCTGTTATTTTTAAATATTGCGATGACAAACAAATGCCTTTGTTGGATTTGAAAGACATCAAAAAAGTCATCAACTACATCACTGAAGAAGGTAAAACGGAAATTGAAGAACACTATGGCAAAATATCGACTTCAACGACGGGAATTATTTTGAGAAAAATAATCGAGTTGGAACAACAAGGCGGTGATATATTTTTTGGCGAAAAATCATTTGAAATAGAGGACTTGATGCGCATCGATGAAAACGGCAAAGGCTACGTAAACATCCTTCGCTTGACGGATATTCAAGATAAACCGAAGTTGTTTTCAACCTTCATGTTAAGTTTATTAGCCGAAATCTATCAGCAAATGCCCGAAAAAGGTGATGCCGACCAACCGGAATTAGTAATTTTTATAGACGAAGCTCACCTGATTTTTAATGAAGCCAGCGATGCCCTACTCGACCAAATTGAAACCATCATTAAACTGATTCGCTCCAAAGGCATAGGCGTGTATTTTATCACCCAAAACCCTATGGATGTTCCGGCGAGTGTTTTGGCGCAATTGGGATTAAAAATCCAACATGCTTTAAGAGCCTTTACTGCCAAAGACCGACAAGCCATCAAACAAACGGCCGAAAACTACCCGGTTTCCGATTATTACAAAACGGATGAAGTACTAACCGCTCTCGGAATCGGCGAAGCTTTTGTTACCGCTTTAAATGAAAAAGGAATTCCTACTCCGTTAGCAGCCACTATGATGCGCGCACCTATGAGCAGAATGGATGTTCTAACTGATGCAGAAATAGCCGAAATCAATGCCAAATCGAAGTTGGTTAAAAAATATGCTGAATCCATCGACCGCGAAAGTGCTTACGAAATGCTGACACAAAAAATTGAAGCCGCTAACCAACAAGCTGAAATTGAAACTGAGACAAAACAAGAAGAAAGAAAAAGTAATGAACCGAGTACTGCGGAAGTTATCGGAAAATCGGTGACCAAAGTGGTGACGAGCGCTACTTTTATTCGTGGCGTATTTGGAATTTTAAACAAACTATTTCGCAAATAATGAAGTCGTTTTTAACTATAGGACTATTAGTCTTGTCAAATGTTTTTATGACACTGGCTTGGTACGGACATCTCAAATTTAAAGAGTTGAAATGGTTTGAAAACGCCGGTTTGATTACAATCATCCTAATCAGTTGGGGATTGGCACTATTTGAATATTGCTTCCAAGTCCCGGCTAACAAAATCGGTTTTCAAGGCAACGGTGGACCGTTCTCACTGATGCAATTAAAAGTCATTCAAGAGGTAATCACCCTTGTCATTTTTGTGATTTTCTCACTCTTGTTTTTCAAAAACGAAACGTTCAGATGGAATCATGCCATTGGATTTATGTTCCTGATATTGGCCGTTTATTTTATATTTAAAAAGTAAAGATTATGAAAAAAACAATTTGGGCATTAGCTATTTTGCTGATGGTAAGCTGCAATAAAAAAGAAGTCGAAACCAAACCGGATTTGGAACCTTTCAAAAAAGAAGTCCTGAAAGCAGAAGAAGATTTCAAAACAATGGCGCAAACCAAAGGTATTCCTGAAGCGTTTTATACGTTTGCCGACAGCAATGCCGTCATCAAACGCGAGAATGACACGCTGATTATCGGGAAAGAAAACATCAAATTGTATTACAGCGATCAAAAATACCTGTCGGCTAAAGTAACTTGGACCCCAAGTCATGTGGATGTTTCTAACGATGGCACTATGGGTTATACTTATGGCAACTACGTTTGGTCTATCAAAGATTTTCAAGGCAAAGAGCGTGAATTCAAAGGTGTTTTTCATACCGTATGGAAAAAACAAAAAGACGGCAGCTGGAAATATACTTGGGATTAACTTCAACAAAGATTATGAGTAAATATTTTATCCAAAAAAATCCTTTTGTGGTACCAACCACCGACGGAAAACTAATAGAAGAGCACCACGGAAAAGCCGCAACTGCAAACAATGACATTTCCATCGCTCACATGGTTGCACCACCGCATTGGAGCGAACCCTTTCAAACACCGGAGTTTGACGAATACACCTATATCATCTCCGGAAAAAAGCGGTTTATTATTGATGGAGAAACCGTAATTTTAGAAGCCGGTCAATCGATCAAAATTGAGAAAAACACCCGAGTACAATATTCCAATCCGTTTGAAGAACCTTGCGAATATATTGCGATTTGCCAACCGGCGTTTGATTTTACGAAAGTGCATCGAGAAGCAGAATAGCCATAGCCCGGATTACTTCACTATAACAAAATTAGTTTTTTAGTGTTCAGTGAATGCTTCGCATTTGAAGCGGCATCCGTTTTTGTTTTGACAAAAACAAAAAAGAGAGAGCGGATAGCCGGATAAGCTTCTGAAATTTATTGGAGTAATTCAATGATTTTATTCTCGACTGCTTCGCTATTCCAAATCGCTTCTATATTCGGCATTTGCATCACTTGCTCCATAATTTGATTTTGGAAATCACCAATCGCCAAAGCTTCGGAGTAAGGTTGCAAACTAAAGGTAACGCGACTGTAAAGTGGCATCCATTTGTCGGGATGTTTGTCCGAGAACCATTTTTCGATTTTCTTTTGCAATAAGAATTTTTCATCGGCGGTTTTGGTGCTCATCTCAATGAAATTGCGCAACGACAATTCGGCTATAGCATCAGCATTAGGTTTACGCGACTTTTGGTATTCGGAGAAAATGGTTCCCCAATCGTCTCCATACTTTGTAATCATTTCATTCAAAACAGTAATGTCTTCAAAACCGGCGTTCATCCCGTGACCATAGAATGGCACAATGGCGTGAGACGCATCACCTATCAAAGCTACCTTGTCTTCAAACGTCCAAGGATAACACTTCATAATGGCCAAATAACTGGTTGGATTTTTAAAGAAATCGCGTACCAAATCCGGAATTACTTCTTTGGTATCAGGGAAATAATTAGCAAAGAAGTCTACTAAAGTTGCTTCATCTTTTAATTGTTCAAACGAATTTTCGCCTTCAAAAGGCATGAACAACGTACAAGTAAAACTACCATCTAAATTGGCCAAAGCCATTAACATAAAATTGCCTCGAGGCCAAATGTGTAAAGAGTTTTGATCTATTTTATGCGTACCGTCGGGATTGGCCGGGATGTGCAACTCCTTGTACCCAATTTTCATGAACTCCTGCGAGTAATCAAACATACTTTGGCGTTGCATGCGATGACGGATTCTGGAAAAAGCCCCATCAGCGCCAAAAACCTTGTCATACTGTAAATCGGTCCATTCGCCTTTCTCGGTTTCACCCATGTGCAAAGTGGCTGTCGATAAGGTTACATCCCAGATTTTATGGTTGAAAAAAAATTCTACGCCTTCTGTCTCCGCCAAGTCAATCATTCTTCGATTCAATACGCCGCGAGAAAGCGAAAAAATAGCTTCCCCGTCTTTACCATAATACTGGTAATTGAGTTTACCGTCTTTTAAATGTATGGCCCTTTTATCAACCGCAATACCGATCTTCCTTATTTCATCATCCAAACCAACATCAGCCATAGCCTTCCAGCCGCGATTGGACATCACTAAATTAATAGAACGTCCTGAAAATTCAACGGTTCTAATGTCGGGACTTCTGTCAAAAACATGTACGGTATGTCCTTGTCTCTTGAGGTAAATTGCCAATAAGGTTCCAACCAAACCGGAACCGACTACAGCAATTTTTTGAGGAGTTTGCATGAAAATCTTAAAAAAAAGTTAGGCAAAATTACTGAAATATTGAACAAGTTAGCACTCCAAAACAGCTGAATTCTTTAAAATCATAAAATTTGTTTAATTATTTTCTTTTTTTGTTAAACAAAACTTACCTTTGAAATAAAATTGTCATGACAAAAATTACGCGAACCGATTGGGATTTGCTTTCCAAAGTACACCGGCTCAACCTAATTAATAGTTGTACCGGTTATAAATCGGCCAACCTCATCGGTACAAAATCGGAAAACGGTATTGCCAACGTGGCCATATTTTCCAGTGTTACCCATTTGGGGAGCAGTCCGGCTTTGTTGGGTTTTATCTTGCGCCCAAATGTAGTGCCCAGAAACACTTACAACAACATCAAAGCCACCGGTTATTTTACCGTGAACCATATTGCCCAAAACATGATTGCCCAAGCGCACCAAACTTCGGCCAGCTATGATGCCGACATATCCGAGTTTGAGATGGTGAATTTGGAGCAAGAATATTTGTCTGAAATAAATGTGCCGTTTGTAAAAAACAGTCCGATTAAACTGTTATGCCGCTATTTAAACGAATACGAAATTGTCGAAAACAACACCATACACATTATAGCGGCCATTGAAGAAATTCATTTTCGAGAAGAATTGGTTCACGATGATTATTGGCTACAACTGGACCAAGCCGATGTAGTAGCCGTAAACGGATTAGACGGCTATTGTTTGCCTAAAATTGTGGACCGATTTGACTATGCGCGACCACACTCACCAACCAAATCCATCTTAAAAAATGGCGCATAAAAAAGTGAACCTACCCGAAAAAATCTGCAAAAGCTGCGGATTGCCTTTTAGTTGGCGCAAAAAATGGGAGAAAAATTGGAATGATGTACTTTATTGCAGTGACCGATGCAGAAAAAACAAAAAACAAGCATAGTTTGGTTTCGTAACGATTTACGGGTGAACGACCAAACCTCTTTATACCAAGCGGTAAAAGATAGTAAACAAGTAATCGCCTTGTATTGCTTCGATCCGAGGCATTTTGCCGAAACCCAATTTGGGTTTAAGAAAACGGAAAAATTCAGGGCTAAATTTCTTGTAGAAACGATACAGGAATTGAGGCATAATTTACAGCAACAAAACATCAGTTTATTGGTCTATTTGGAAAAACCGGAAGTAGTAATTCCGAAACTGATTACAGACTATAATATCGAAGCTATTTATCTTCAAAAAGAATGGACTTCGGAAGAAACGGCTGTCACTGATGCACTCAAAAACGAGTTGAAACAAATCGTTTGGAATGAATATTATGACCAGTTTTTATTCTATCCCGAGGACATTCCGTACACCGAATTCAAAAAAATCCCCGAAGTGTTTACCGAATTCCGCAAACAATGTGAAAAAATGGTTCGCGTAAAAAGTTGTTTGGAAACGCCAAAACTTCCCGATTCGAATTTAGTCAAAAACACCACTGTAATTCCTTCACTAACCGATTTAGGATACGAAGCGTTTGAAACACACCCTAAAACTGCTTTCCCTTTTCAGGGTGGCGAAAACCAAGCACTTGCTCGTATTGAGGCTTACTTTTGGGAAACCAAAAAACTCTCGGTGTACAAAAAAACACGCAACGGTTTGGTAGGTGAAGATTACAGTTCCAAACTTTCAGCTTGGTTAGCCAACGGTAGTATTTCGGCAAGAACCATTTATTGGGAAGTCAAACGTTACGAAAATGAAATCGGCGCCAATGAAGATACCTATTGGTTGATTTTCGAACTCATTTGGCGCGATTATTTCAAATACATTTCGCTCAAACACGGCAACAAAATTTTCCAATTACAAGGCATTTTAGGAAAAAATTACGACTGGAAATTTCACCCAAAAGCCTTCCAACAATGGGTCAATGGTCAAACCAAAGAACCTTTTGTAAACGCCAACATGATAGAACTCCAACAAACCGGTTGGATGAGCAATCGCGGCCGACAAAACGTAGCCAGTTTTTGGGCCAAAGAATGGGAACAAGATTGGCGCATAGCCGCCGCCTATTTCGAAAGTATGTTGCTCGATTATGACGTGCATTCCAATTACGGTAATTGGATTTACAATTCGGGTGTAGGCAATGATCCGCGCGATCGAAAATTCAATATCAAACGCCAAGCAGACATGTACGACGCCAATGGTGGGTTTCAAAAACTTTGGTTACAAACGAGCTTATTTTAGATGAAAACACTGCGACTGATTTTAGGCGACCAACTGAACCTGCAACATTCTTGGTTCCAACAAAAAGACGACTCCATTTATTATTTGATGGCGGAAGTCCGTCAGGAAACCGACTATGTAAAGCATCACATCCAAAAGGTAACCGCTTTCTTTTTGGCAATGCGCAACTTTGCCGAAAAGCTGCAGCAAAACGGACATCAGGTTCGCTATTATAAAATCTCGGATATTGAAAATTTACACGATTTTGAAAAGGTAATCCAACGTGAAATCGCAAGGCTGAACATCACACATTTTGAGTACCAACTCCCGGATGAATTCCGCCTCGACGAACAACTGAAAAGTATTGTTGAGAATATAGGAATTCCTTCAAAAGCAGTCGATACGGAACATTTTTACACTGACAGAACCGAGCTGGATCGGTTTTTCCAAGGCAAGAAACAATTACTGATGGAAAGTTTTTACCGGATGATGCGCAAGAAACACCAAGTGCTGATGGTAGGCGATCAACCGCTGGGCAACCAATGGAATTTTGACCACGACAACCGCAAAAAATACAAGGGAGAAGTTCCGGTTCCCAAAGCCAAAGCATTTTCAAAAACTGTAGCTGATGTTGTGGCCGAAATCCAAAATGCCGGTGTGATTACCTTTGGCAACATTAACCCTGATGATTTCGTTTGGCCAACTTCAAGAAGCGAATGTTTGGAACAACTACAGTATTTCTGTCATGAATTATTGCCGCATTTCGGAACTTATGAAGATGCGATGCATACGACAGAACCTCATTTATTTCACTCGCGTTTGTCTTTTGCATTGAACTCGAAAATGCTTTCTCCCAAAGAAGTTGTCGATACAGTAGTGCAGCATTATTACCAAAATCAGGAGCGCATTACCTTGGCGCAAGTCGAGGGTTTTGTGCGTCAAATTTTGGGTTGGCGCGAGTATGTGCGTGGGATTTACTGGAAAGAAATGCCGCATTATGCCCAAATGAACGCTTTAGAAAACCACGAACCTTTACCGGATATGTATTGGACGGGAAAAACCAAAATGAATTGCATGCACCAAGCGCTGCGTCAGAGTTTGAACGATGCTTATGCGCATCACATCCAACGTTTGATGGTGATTGGTAATTTTTCACTACTCACCCAACGCCATCCCGATGCCGTTGACGCTTGGTATTTGGGCGTGTATATCGATGCCATTGAATGGGTAGAATTGCCCAATACTCGAGGCATGAGTCAGTATGCCGATGGTGGCATTTTGGCTACCAAACCTTATGTATCTTCCGGAAGTTACCTCCAAAAAATGAGCAATTATTGCGACTCTTGTCATTATAAGGTAAAAGACAAATTTGGCGACAACGCCTGTCCGTTCAACAGCTTGTATTGGAATTTTTTAGACGACAAAAAAGCGCATTTTCAAAACAACCAACGCATGGCAATGATGCTGAGTTTGTTGCAAAAAATGAAGCCCGAAGAATTATTCCTACACAAACAACGCGCCGCTCAAATTATCGAAAATCCGGATGCGTTTTAGCTTTTAGGTTGGAAAACAACTTTAGTCGAAGATGATTCAATCTCCTTTTTATTCAACTTCATTTTTCTGAATTTACCGTTGACAAACAATTCCGATTGGTCGCTGTAATGCTCACTCATCGGATTACCGCTTTGTCCGGTTGGCAACACGCTCCAACTGTTTTCGATATCTGAAAAGTCGATAATTCTTCGTGTTGACGGTCCGCCTTTCACCGGAAGTATGGCTTCATCGGTATAGATAAACAATTGGTTGTTGATGACTTCATTCGTGCCGGATATCGGAAACGGTCCAACATTGAAAAAACTACTAAACAATTTCACTTTGCCGATTGGATGTTGGAAAGTGACTTGGTGTACTTTGCTCCATTGCCATTGCGAAACATCATTCCCCAATTGGTTCTCTAAAGAAGCGACAGCTTGTTTAAACGATTGGGTCAGTATTTCCGATTGGGTTTCTTTTTGGTCTTTAGAACTCACATTGTCCCACCAAGGCGAAGCGGCATTCGCCGTTTGGTTTTCTATCATTTGTTTGACAATATGTGTGCTGAGTAGCAACTTAAAATTTTCTTCTCCAAACTCGTCCTCAAAAGTATTTTTCAAATAGTGGTAAAACCATTTGTTGTAAATCGTAGGCGCTATATTTTCCGGTTCGTGAGTCGCTTTCCACGATTGCAAAACAGCCAAAGCTTGTTTTTCATTGGCCGTAAAATCTTTCGTTTGCAACGGTCGAGTCATATTACCCACTATGGTTTGAGCGGTTGCTGAAGTATTATCAACTATCATTTTCGATACATCCTCTTTCGTCCAATTGCTTTTGGCTTTTAACAAACCGTCAATTCGAACGGCGCGGTCTTTCGGCAAATAATAACCCGGATACAAATAGCCGTTGATAGGCGAAGGTTGGTTATTAGAACTATACACATAATGCCATGGCGGATTAATCGCTTTCGGATTTTGAGCAAACGGCAACCATTCTTTTTGATCGTCAGTACCGTTTGCGCCATTTAAGATGAAATTACCGTTAACGGTTTTGGGCAATTTATAGAGTTTCCCCGAAGTAATCCAAGCAATGTTGCCTTTGGCGTCGCCGTACATCACGTTCAATCCCGGCGCATGAATCAATTCGATGCTGTTATGAAAATGCTCCAAATTCTCCGAATGGGACAAGGCGTAAACCGCTTCTAAAATGCGGTTCTTTTGCTGGGTATAAATCCATGACATGGCCACCGATTGATCGCTTTGCAAACCTTCCAACAAGCCGTTGACAATTGGACCGTGTTGGCTGGTTTTTACGTTCAGCTTCACTTCAGCACTGTCTTTGACTTTGATGATTTTTTGTTGGTAGGTATAATTTTTATAACCATCCGGTGTTTTGTATTGTTTGGCGTCATTAGGATTTTCTTCTTCGGCAAAGAAATCTACATCGTCATTTTCAAACATGGTTAAGCCATAGGCATAATCGTGATTGTGACCTAAAAGCGGAAATGGCGTTCCGGCGATATAGTAACCATAGATTTCGTAATCGGGACAAACGATATGTGCTTCGTACCAAGTTCCGGGTTGGGCATACATGATGTGCGGATCATTGGCCAAAATCACTTGGCCGTTTTTGGTTTTTTCGGGACCAATTACCCAACTGTTACTGCCGATAAAAGCCGGAACAGGAGAAGCTTCAAGCAAATTGGCCACGGATTTTGAGATTTCGCTGTATTCCTTGTATTTTCCTTGAAACGATTGTAATTGTTGGGTTCCGAGTTCGCCATTAATCCCAAAATCTTTGAGATAATCCATCCCGAAACGGTCGCGGATATCCGTCATCAAAGGATCGGTTTTTTGCGCCATCGCAAAACTAAACGACATAAAACCGAAAACATTATAGATGTCTTTCAACGTAAATTTTTCTTGTTTGATGCCTAACAGTTGAATCTCTACCGGAGTCGTTCCGTTATCGATATACTGATTGATACCATCCAAATAGGCTTGCGCCAAAATATATGTTTGGGATTTTTTATCTAACTGTTTTACGGCTTTGGCTGAGTTTTCATCAATCCCGATACCGGCAAAGAACTTGTCGGTTTTGAGCGCCGCGCCTCCGAAAATTTCGGCCAATCTTCCGGGTGCGATGCGACGCATGAGTTCCATTTGCCACAAACGATCTTGCGCATGCACATAACCCAAAGTAGTCATGGCGTCTTTTTGATTATCGGCATAAATATGCGGTACACCATACTCATCATAGAAAACCGTGGTTTCCTTTTCTAAATTTTGGAGTTGGTATGCTCCTTCGTAATTGGGTTTGGTATACTGCAAATAGGCTGCGCCGATAATAACAAGTAGAACAACGATTGCCAATAGTATGAGTAGGATTTTCTTAATGCGTTTCATAGGAAAGGGATTGAATACTCAAATATAGGGAATTGAGAGGTATGAAGTACAAAGTGAGAAGTACGAAGTTTAGAAACTTATACTAAAAAGAAACCCTCTCGCTAGCGAAAGGGTTACTGTCGAATTTATTGTCTTTGGAAATTGATTTTTTGTCCAACTTGCAATCCGTTGTTTTTGGCTAAGACACCGCACATGTGGAATAACATTCGGGCGCCAACATTGCCGTCCCAATCGTCGGTTTCACCTGGAGCAACTTCTACCAGATCGAAGCCGATAATTTCTTTACCACTTTCGGCTAATTTATTGAACAAATACGTGGCTTGTTCAAACGAAAATCCGCCCGGAACCGGCGTTCCAGTATTGGGGCAATACCATGGATACATGCCGTCGATATCGAAACTGATGCAAACTTTTTGCGGCAAGGAAGCAATAATAGCATCACATTGTTCTGCCCAAGTTTTGCCTTCGAAGGTTTCCTTTTTTAAATCGGCGTCTGTATTCACCAATACGCGTCCGTTGGCTTTTTTCACTACTTCAACTTCTTGTTCACAAAAATCGCGAATACCAACTTGCACTAATTTAGAAAGCTGCGGAATTTGCAACGCGTTGTACATGATCGAAGCGTGAGAATAGGTAAAACCTTCGTAAGCTATTCTTAAATCCATGTGTGCATCCAAATGCAGGATTCCGAAGTTATCGTGAATCGATGCCAAAGCTTCGTAATAACCTAACGGCGTGGAATGATCGCCACCCAAAAGCACTACTTTTTTGCCTTGTTGCATCCAGTGTAATACACGGTCTTTGACTTCGGTGTGCAACTCGCGACACACCTTGTTGATTTTATCCAAATCGGCTTGGAGTGCCGGATAATTTTCTACCACTTCTCCACTTTCTAATAGTTCAATTATGGGCTGAGCTAAGTCTTTGTATTTCTCGGAGTTCTTTTTCCAATGCGCAGGTGCTTCGTCTAAATAAATACCGAGTTTCCATAATTCCGGAAAGTCTTGGTGGTTCAAATCGACTTGAAAAGAAGCGTCTAATACCGCATCCGGACCTTCCGAAGCACCAGCGCCGTAGCTCACTGTTACTTCCCATGGCACAGGAATTACAATAATCTCACTTTGCTCGGCTGAAAAGGGCAATCCAAATACGGTAGCATCGGCTAAACCCGGTTGTGAAGGATCGAAATTGGCTATGATTTGTTGTTTTGTCATAAAGTTACTAAGTTGCTGAGGCGCTGAGTGCCTGAGTTTATTTTTGTAGTGTGAGTATTCCTTGTTTTAAAATTTGTCCGAACTCGTACATATCTTCATACGAGCAATAGAATGGTGCCGGAGCTAAACGAATCACATTAGGTTCACGCCAATCGGTGATGACACCGTTTTGCATTAAATAATCGAATAGGCTTCGGCCTTGACCGTGCAAGAAAACCGAAAGTTGGCAGGCGCGTTCTTCCTGATTGGACGGCGTGATGATTTCAAATTCGGCTCCGTCTAACTCGGCGTCGATTTCGTGTAAAATGAACTCTAAATACGCGGTTAACTGATTGCGCTTTTTAATAAGTTTTTCCATACCGACTTCAGCAAACATTTCGACAGAAGCCAAATACGGTGCTAACGACAAAATGGGTAAGTTACTCACTTGCCAACCGTCGGCGCCGTGTACCGGATCGAACTGCGGTTCCATTTTGAAACGGCGTTCTTTGTTGTGTCCCCACCAACCGGCAAAACGCGGTAAATTGGTCGTGTGGTGTTTTTCGTGAACGAAACAACCGGAAGCATTTCCGGGTCCGGAGTTCATGTATTTGTAACTGCACCAAGCGGCAAAATCGACATTCCAATCGTGTAAGTGTAACTCGATATTTCCGGCGGCGTGTGCTAAATCGAAACCAACCTTGGCGCCTACTTTATGTCCGGCTTCGGTGATGGCTTTCATGTCGAAAACTTGTCCGGTGTAATAATTGACGCCACCGATTAGGACCAAAGCCAGCTCCTCGCCTACTTCATTGATTTTGGCAATGATATCTTCTAAGCGAATATTGTGCTCGCCTTCGCGGCGTTTGATTTCTACGATGGCTTCTTCGGGTTTGTATCCGTGAAAGGCAACCTGACTCTGGAACATATATTGGTCGGAAGGAAAGGCCTTTTCTTCGCAGATGATTTTATAACGAGTGGCTGTAGGTTGGTAGAACGACACCATTAACAAATGCAAGTTGATGGTAAGCGTGTTCATTACGGTAATTTCCGAAGGTTTGGCCCCTACAATTTGACTTAACGGTCGGGCAAATCTTTCGTGGTAATCCCACCAGGGTTTATTGGCGTAAAAATGGCCTTCTACGGCTAAGTTGGCCCAATCGCTCATCACCTCATCTACATATTGCTTGGTGCGTTTGGGTTGTAAGCCCAGGGAATTTCCGGTAAAGTATACCACGTTTTTACCGTTGTGTTGCGGAAAAATAAACTCGTTGCGGTAGTTTTTGAGTTCGTCTTGTGCATCTAGTTGTTGCGCGAACTCGCGGGTATTTTGAAACGTCATGGTTGTAGTTTAGTTTGGCGTAAAAGTAAAAAAAAGCAAAAAGAAAAAAGGGAAAAGGGAAAAGTTTATTGCGTCGATTGCCCTAGCCCCGATTAGAGTGGAAATCCTTTTTGGCTTTTCATTTTCTGAAAGCCAAAAAGATTGTAACGGAAAGCGGGACACAGCTCCAAAAAAAATCCCAACATTGCTGTCGGGATTGTATTTTTAGATGATTAACATCGCGTCGCCATAAGAATAGAAGCGGTATTTTTCTTTGATGGCTTCTTCGTAGGCTTTTTTCATTAGGTCGTGACCACAGAAAGCGGAAATCATCATGAGCAAAGTCGATTTTGGGGTATGGAAATTGGTAATCATACAATCGGCGATACTGAAATCGTAAGGCGGGAAGATGAATTTGTTGGTCCAACCCGTGTAAGGATTTAGCGTTCTGTTAGACGAAACTGAGCTTTCGATGGCGCGCATGGAAGTGGTTCCTACGCAGCATATTCTTCGTTTGCCTTCTTTAGCTTTGTTTACGATATCGCAGGCTTCTTGGGTAATGATTAACTCTTCAGAATCCATTTTGTGTTTAGACAAATCTTCCACTTCTACCGGATTGAAAGTCCCTAAACCTACGTGTAGTGTGATTTCGGCGAAGTTTACGCCTTTAATTTCCAAACGTTTCAACAAGTGTTTAGAGAAGTGCAAACCGGCGGTTGGTGCCGCTACTGCACCTTCTTCTTTGGCGTAGATGGTTTGGTAACGCTCGGCATCTTCTTCGGTTACTTCGCGGTTGATGTATTTTGGGATTGGGGTTTCACCCAATTCGGTTAATTTTCTTCTGAATTCGGTGTATGAACCGTCGTATAGAAAACGCAAAGTTCTACCGCGAGACGTGGTATTATCGATTACTTCTGCCACTAACGAATCGTCGTCGCCAAAATACAACTTGTTTCCGATACGGATTTTACGCGCCGGATCTACCAAAACGTCCCAAAGGCGTTGTTCGGCGTTTAATTCGCGCAACAAAAACACTTCGATACGGGCGCCGGTTTTTTCTTTGTTACCGTACATGCGTGCCGGGAATACTTTGGTGTTATTTAAAATCATCACATCACCGTCGTCGAAATAATCGATTACATCTTTGAAGAGTTTGTGTTCGATGGTTTTGGTTTTTCGATTTACGACCATTAATCTGGATTCGTCTCTGTTTTCTGTTGGAAATTCCGCAAGTAGTTCGGCCGGAAGATTAAAGTTAAAATGAGATAATTTCATATAAGTTATTTAGGATTTTAGGATTCGGCATTTAGGATTTGATTCCTAAAATTAAATCGCCTGCAAATATACTATCGTGAGATAGGCGTTGTCAAGTGTTTTAGGGTTTATTTTTGAAAATGAGGTGCTAAGGCGCTGAGACACTAAGGTGCTGAGGCTTTTGACGTCTTATTGTTCGGCTACTGAAAATCCTGCTAATTTTAAATCGGCCCAAAAAGTTGGATAAGATTTAGATACCACTTCGGCTTCTTCAATCACAATAGGCACTTTTATCGCCAATGGTGCAAAAGCCATAGCCATGCGATGGTCTTGATAAGTTTTGATGTTGATGTTTGGGTTAATGCTTTCGGATTGTTCCAAAGTTAAACTCTCATGAGTTACAGTTACCTTGGCACCCAATTTGGTTAGCTCGGTTTTCAACGCTTCTAACCTATCCGTTTCCTTTATTTTAAGCGTATGCAAACCGGTTAAATGGCATGGTAATCCAAGTCCGAAACAGGTAACCGCTATGGTTTGGGCAATGTCGGGACAGTTATTGAGTTGTAGGTTATGTGTTGTAAGTTTTGGGTTATGGGATTTTCTTAACAGTATACTATTGTTTTCGAAAATCGTTTCTACTCCAAATGCACTATAAATTTCTACTAAAGCGCTATCGCCTTGTAAGCTGTTTGGTTTATAACTCGACAGTGTAATTTGGGTTCCAACTTCAGATAAAGCTATGATAGAATACCAATAAGATACAGAAGACCAGTCGGATTCAATAGTAAGGAGTTGCGGGTTGCGGGTTGCGGGTTGCGGGTTAACTTTAATCGTATTTCCTATGAAAGAGTTTTCAACTCCGATTTCATTAAGCAAAGCCAAAGTCATTTTGATGTAAGGCACAGAGGTAATTTCGCCTTCTAAAGTCAGTTCCAGACCGTTTTCCAGTTTTGGAGCAATTAGCAACAAGGCCGAAATATACTGACTGCTGACATTGGCCGGTAAGGAAACTTTGGAGCGCGTCAACTTTTTACCTTTGATGCTTAGCGGCGGAAAACCTGCTTGTTCTTCATAACTGATTTCGGCGCCGAGTTGTTGCAGAGCTTCGACTAAAATTTTAATCGGACGTTCTTTCATACGGGTAGAACCGGTTAGCACGACTTCCTTTCCTTCTTGTATGGCAAAGAAAGCGGTTAGGAATCGCATGGCAGTACCGGCGTGATGAACGTCGATTAGTTGCGGGTTGCGGGTTGCGGGTTGCGGGTTTTGTAATGCTTTTGACATCACTTCTGAATCGTCGGAGTTGGAGGTGTTTTCCAAAGTCAGATTCGGATACAAAGCTTGCAGCAATAGCAATCGATTGGTTTCCGACTTAGAACCGGTGATGGAAAGTTGCGGGTTGCGGGTTGCGGGTTGCGGGTTATAGGTTAGCTGTAGATTCATTATTCCGAAACTACTTTTAATCCGACGATGGATATGATTAATGTACTGATAAAGAAAATGCGCCAAAAAGTAGCGGGTTCTTTGAACACTAAAATCCCGACTAAAACACTACCAACGGCTCCGATGCCTGTCCACACCGCATAAGCTGTGCCAATGGGCAACTCTTTAGTCACCTTGACCAACAGCACCATACTGAGTGTTAAGCATAGTAAAAAACCACCGTACCAAGACCACATAGTTGTTCCTGAAGTTTCTCTGGCTTTACCGAGGCAGAAAGCAAAAGCAACTTCAAATAGTCCGGCGATGATTAACAGTAACCAATTCAATTTATTTCAGTTTTTCGTTGTTGTGGTGGCGATTATGGTCGCGTTGGGTTTTCAAGTCCATCTTTTTATCAAAGGCCGCTTGCAGGTCGACTCCGGTTTGGTTGGCCAAGCACAAAACCACAAAAACAACATCGGCTAGTTCTTCTCCTAAATCTTTGTTCTTGTCGCTTTCTTTTTCCGATTGTTCTCCGTAACGACGGGCGATGATTCGGGCTACTTCACCCACTTCTTCGGTGAGTTGTGCCATATTAGTCAGCTCATTAAAATAGCGAACGCCGTGGTTTTTAATCCAATTATCGACTTCGAGCTGGGCGTTTTTAATATCCATATTATCCTTTCTTTAAAACAATTTTTTCGGTTTGTTTGTTGACTAATTCTTTGAAAAAGCCTTTTAGAGCATCATAATATTCCGGCGCAATAACTGCTTTATTGATGTCGAGAGTAAAACTTAGCTGAATTCCGTTTGAAGTATTTGAAATGTAATACTTAAAATTTGCCAAGCCCTCCGGCATACTAACTGATTTTGCTTGTGGTGTGGTTTCAATAGTATATCCTTCCGGTATGGTTAAACTGATATTGATTTTATCCTGATGTGGGTAAACAAAATCTATAGGGTATTCTCTGACTTCGCTATTGAATGGATTTTGCTGTAAGGCAAAAAAGAAAAAAGGCGAGACATACATCTTGTCACCGATAATTTCAACAGAATCTGATGATGAAAAAGAATAGTTCTCAATTATTGGCTTAGTGTAATCAAAATTATTCAGCACCTCATAGTCTTGAATTTCAATTCCATCATATTTTTTTTCCAATTGCTCTACTAAACTTTCCTTTACAATCCCTTTATAATTGTATCTGTAAAGATAAGCATTGTAATCAAAATATTGGCGTCTGATTTTCCCGGACACATTCCCTTCTGAAGTAATTTGAACCATGGCATTGATAACTTCTTTGGAATTCGATTTTGGCATAAGGTCAATTTCGGCAGAAGTTCCGTCATCTTTAATCATTCGACCCATGGAATTCAAATCTCTTATGGGCAGTATGTTTAAGTCGGCATTTTTATCCGTTGCATCTAAAAGAACATTTTCTTCACCATCTATTGCGTTTACAATGACGTAATTAAAAATGGACTTATTAGGAAAGGAAGCCAAGCCGTTTTCCCTAGTACTCAATAATACCGGGTAAGCTTCTACGCCGGCCATTTTTAACATTGACAACAAAATAAAATTAATTTCGGCTACGTTTCCAACCTTTTCTTGATAGGCTTTTACCACTCCTTTTTTGGTATAATAACCATACCTTTCATCCCAATTCATTTTGTTTTTGACAAAAGAAAACACCGCATTGATCTTATCTCTGTTTGTAAAATCTTTTTTTATTAAAAGTCTCAAATCGTCTAAATGATAAGCTGACTGTTTTAGTTCTTTACCAAATCTATCGTCTTCATAAATGGATTTGGCCACTTTTTCCCATGTGGTCGAAATTTGTTTGGGCTCTTCATCAGGATACCTGATGGTTTCCAATTCATGAACAATTTGAGAATAATAATTGTCGATGGAATTAACATATTCTTCTTCTTTGAGAGCAGGTACATCTTTAACTTTATACTTGGTGACTACTTGTTTATAACTCATTGTCATCCCAACACTTGACTTGTCTACTTTTCCATCAAAAGACTGTGATGTTTGCTCTATTTCATAGGTTGTTTCGGGTTTTACATAACCCTTAACCATGCCTTTATAAAGATAAAACTCGGGGATTTCAGTATGGTACTCCGCATAATCCACGGGGATGTCATATTGGTATTTAAAATCGGGTAAAGTAGAAATATTTTCAGATTTTAAGCGATACTTCAGTTCAATTATCGAACCTACTTTCACATTAGGAAAGGTGACACTTTTTTCAGCCCAATATTCATTAATTACTTTTTTAAACTTACTTTGGTTGACAACTTTTTCTTTTTTAATATCCTCGCCTTCCAGGTTATAGGTATATGCACTGATGATATCTATGTATTCATCATTTAAATTTTCATACCCTACATAATACGGAATCTTGAAATTCGCCCAAGAAAAACCATCCTTTTTGTAGATTTTAACCTTAATTTCAAATTCGGTAGAAGATGTAAATCCGTATTTTTCGGAATAAGTAAAGATTGTTTTTGCTTTTTTAAACAATATTGCAGCTGCTGCCGAGCTGTCTTTGGGATGAAATTTTTCTTGTAACTCTTCTTTTTTAACCCGTCCTAAAGACTGCTTTTGTGCCACAGTTTCAAGTCCGAGTAACAATAATAATAAACAACAAATTCTAACTTGCATTTTATCCTTTTTTGAGTACTACTTTTTCTGTCTGTTTGCTGATTACTTCTTTAAAAAAGCTTTTTAAAGTTTCATAATCTTCAGAACCTACAACCGCTCTATTAATATCAAATGTACAAACCACTTGAATTTGGTTACCATTATTAGATAAATTGAATTTGAAGCTGGCCATTTCCTCCGGCATAGAAATAGCTTTGGGTTGCGGCAAACTTTCTACTACATATCCATCAGGAAGTGTCAAACTGATATTGTATTTATCTTGGTGCGGAAACACAAAATCAATTGGATATTCTCTTTTTTCTTGCTTGAAAGGATTCTCGTTCATAGTAAAAAACAACAGAGGTGAGAGATACATTTTGTCCCCGATAATCTCAACAGAATTATCAAAATTAAAAGCATAACTTTCAATAATTGGCTTAGACAAATCGTTTCTGTTTTGAACTTCATAGTCAGAAACATCCAATCCTGGTTTAGATTTTTCAATTCTTTCCGCCAAACTTTCGTTATTAAGTTTACTATTTCGTTCTCTGTAACTAAAGGCGTTATAATCGAAATATTGGTCGCGAATCTTTCCGGAAACTTTACCTTCATTGTCGAGTGAAGCAATGACATTGACAACTTCTTTGGAATTGAAACTCGGCATTAAATCAATTTGCACAGAAGAACCGTCTTTTCTAACCAAACGACCAAACCAATTCAAATCACGGATTGGTAAAATATCAGGTAAAGAATTTTTGCTGGTAGCATCAAAAAGAATGATTTTTCCGTTCAACTCTAGACCGGAAATAACATAATCAAAGGCGTTTCTGGAAGGAAAAAGAGAAATTCCGTTTCCTCTTGAGCTGAGAATTATAGGGTTAGCGTCAAAACCGGCATATCGAAACATGGCTGTTAACATTAAATTGATTTCGGCTACATTGCCAACTCTGTCCTGATAAGCTTTTCGGACGCCATCATTACAACTATAACCGTAGAATTCATTCCAATTCATTCGCGACTTGACAAAGTTGAAAATAACGGCAATTTTCTCTTCACTTGATGTTATGCCTTTTAGAGCCGTATTGATATCGTCATCAAAATAACCGGTTTTATTTAACTCCACACCAAAACTATCATTTTTGTAAATTGTGGTTACTACATCTTCCCATGTAGTTGACAAATACTTAACGGGTTCATTAGGATATTTAATTGAGGTTAACTCATGTTCAATACTGGAAGTATAATTTTTAATATTGTTCACAAATGATTCTTCTTTTAGTGCCGGAATGTTTTCAATGGTGTATACAGAAGTAGTTTCATTGTAACTTAATTGGCTATTGGAAAAAGACGTCATCGTCACATATCCTTCACCTCTATGTTTTTCTGATGAATAGATTGTAATTTTATTGGTATTGGTTTCTTGTTTAGGGATTATTGAACCTCTCATTAAGGGTTTATAATCATAATATTCGGGTATTACTGTTTTAAATTGGCTGTAAATTACCGGTATATCCATTTGAAAATTCCAATCTTCCAAAGCCCCAATTAGTTCTGACTCCAAATTGTATTCAAATTCTATGATTGAACCTTCTTTTACATTAGGCAAAGCAATTTTCTTCCTATTCCAAAATTTATTTACTTTTTCATCAAACTCACCTTCACTCTTCAGTTTTGTTTTTTCTACTTTTCCATTAACCAAATTATAAGTAGCGGCATCTTTAAAAGTTAAACGCTCTTTAACATTCCCTCCAACATAATATCGAACAATTTTATTGGCCAATTCATATGCTTCTTTTTTATAAATTTTAATCTTTGTTTTAACTTTCGTGTTTACTACAAAACCACTTCCTTCAACAAAATTAAATCTTACTTCGCCAATATTGAATAAAACTGCGGCAGAAGCTGAAGAATCTATAGGGCAAAAAGTCTCTTTTAATTCTTCAACCGTAACTTTTCCCAATTCCTTTTTTTGAGCTAACGTCAAATTACTAATAAAAAGAAAGGCAATAAATATTTTTCTCATCTTGTTTATACTTTAGTTATTATAATTTTTGAATTGTCATTTTTGGCCAGCGTTTCTCTGAATTTTCGATAACTCTCATATTTGGTTTTATCATAGGTTCCTTTTTTGATTACCAATTTTCTGGAACAAAGAATTTTATTAGCGCTCAAGACTTTAAATTCTATTTTGTAATTACCGAATTCAGTGTCCAACTGAATACCATCAGGTTTGGCCTCTATCATATATCCTTCCGGAATAACAACCTCAACTTCCGATTCATCAGTGTAGCCTCTTTGAATTTGAAATGGAAATTCACGGTTTTTGTGTTTTTTAGGAACATACCAATTCTGATCAAAAGCATTGAGTGCAAACATAAACTTTCCGCCGGTGTTTTGGGCATAACCCTCGGCTTCCAATTCTAATTCCTCTTTGAATTCGATGGTTTGCGGATTGTCGGTGAGGTTTATCTTTTTTACAGACAGATTATTGATGTTAGAAAACGCCTCTTTGTAAATCTTGACTTGTTCTTCTTTGCTGATTCTGCTTCTGCTGAAGTAGTGATTGTACTGCAATCCGTGAGATACTATGGAAACATGTCCTTTTAAATGTCCTTCAGGAGTTAAACTGTAACTTCCTTTTAAGACTCTGTTATTGTCGGCTTCTGTAAAAGTCTTGGTCTTCACTATTTCGCCTCCATCAGGCTTAACCAACAATACATTTCTGTCATCGGTAAAATCTCCTTGGAAACCGAAAGGTTGAGTTTGACTTGTACATTCCAACCAAACCAAACCTTTATCTGTTGGCAACGTAAGAATAACATGATTTCCTTGAACTGAAGCAAAGTCTTCTTGTAAATCTTTGGTATCATCACTACCCGCATAAACTACGGTATAATAGGAGTCAACTCCTACCGTTTTTAATAAGGCTCGGGTGTAGTTGGTTAAAGCTTTACAATCACCATAACCTAATTTATCTACCTCTTTAGCCAACATGGGCTTCCAGCCGCCAATACCAACTTGAATGCTTACATAACGCGTTTTTTCTTGGACATATTTATAAATCAATTTGGCAATTTCTACCGGATTTTTCTCAGCACCAACCAATTGCTTGATTTTGATTTTAGTCTCTTCCGGAATTTCTTCAGTATCGGCTAATAATGATTCGTAGTACCATTTGCCGAATTCTTTCCAATTTGTGGCCTTACCCGAGACATTTTCCAATGCAAAATTTTCCAACGCAAAATAAACTATTGGAAAAACTTCCGTAAATCCGGGTGTGAGTTCTTCCCTCTTACGAGCCAAAATATTTTTGGCAGAGTATTTTACATTACCGTCAGTGATTGCTTTTTCAATATTAGGCAAACCGTCAAAATTGATTTCTTTGACTTTCAACTTTAAATCGGCTTTGTAGTTTAGGGTGAAACTGGTTTTTTGCACACTAAGTAAATAACCCTCCAACGGCACCCAAGGCTGTATAAAAGCGGTATTTGAAGTAGTTACTTCCGTTTCAAATACCATAGTAAAAGGATAGACCGTTGGGGTATAGTCGAGATACAAAGCCCTGTTATCATTAAAAATTGAAATACCGTCTGCAACACTGGTATCGCGAAAATCTTTCTTTTTAAATGACTTTAATTCTTTACCGAAAGAGTCATAAGCAACCGCTTCAATTCTATTAATCCTGGTATTCTTGTCGTAATTCTCAGAAAGATTAAGACTGTGCAAGCCTAATTCATTAAGAACCGTAGTGACTACTTTGGTTTTTACAAACATTTCGTTTTGAGACGAAATCTCTATAAAAACATCATTAGACCGAACCACAGCATTGGCATTTAACTTTAAACTATCGGGAATAATCAGACTGGCGTATTCTAACTTTTGAGCACCTGCCGAAAGGGAAAAAAAGAGAAAGAAAATAGAGAAAATACTGACTTTCATTAATCGTAAATTTTCCCAAATATAAAAAAATTATGATTTTATTTATAATCTTATTCTTTATTTTTTGTGTCAATAATAATCGTAACCGGTCCGTCGTTTAACAAACTAACTTTCATATCGGCACCAAACTTTCCGGTTTGGACTTTTTTGCCCAACTCGGTTTCCATTTGCGCTATAAAACGCTCGTACAACGGAATAGCGATTTCAGGTTTGGAAGCTTTGATGTAAGAAGGTCGATTGCCTTTTTTAGTCAAGGCGTGAAGGGTAAACTGACTCACAATAATCATGTCGCCTGCAATATCTTTAAGTGACAAATTCATGATACCGTTTTCGTCACCAAAGATTCTAAGATTAGCAATTTTAGAGCTCAACCAATCAATATCTTCTTGATTATCGGAATCTTCAAAACCAACTAAAATCAATAAACCGTTTTGGATATCGGCTACTTTTTTGCCTTCTATGGTTACAGAAGCTTGAGAAACTCTTTGGATGACAGACCTCATAACTTATGATTTTCGTGTTTCATCACTGGCGATTCTGTCATCGTTGTAAATGTCGGAGCGGTAATGTTCGTCATCGCCTTCCAATATTCTCAGGTAGCTGTTATAGCGCGACCAGGCAATTTTGTTTTCTTCCAATGCTTTCTTAACGGCACAATGCGGTTCTTCTTTGTGCAAACAGTTGTTGAATTTGCATTGGTCTTTCAATCGGAAAAACTCGGGAAAGTAATCGCTGATTTCGGTCGGTTCCATATCCACAATTCCGAAACCTTTAATCCCGGGCGTATCGATGATTTTGGCGCCGAAAGACAAATCATACATCTCGGCAAACGTAGTGGTGTGTTGGCCTTGCATACTTTGCTCTGAGATGTGTTTGGTTCTCAAATTGAGCTCCGGTTCTAAGGCATTGACTAAGGTTGATTTTCCCACACCCGAATGCCCGGAAAACATGCTCACTTTACCTTTCATCAGGTCTTTCAGCGTTTCAATTCCTTTGCCGTTAACGGCGGAAACTCGTATACATTGATAGCCTATTTCGGAATAAATGTGTTGCAAATACAATTGCTCGTCCAACATGACATCATCAAAAGTATCAATTTTATTAAAAACCAATACGGCTTCAATGCCATAAGCTTCGGCGGTAACTAAAAAGCGATCGATAAAACTGGTAGTAGTGGGCGGATTATTAATCGTTATTAGCAAAAAAACCACATCAATATTAGCGGCAATGATGTGCGTTTGCTTGGAAAGATTAACCGATTTTCGAACGATGTAATTCTTCCTATCATGAATGTGATGAATCAAACCAATGGTTTCATCGGTAGAATTGTCTAATTCAAAATCAACTACATCGCCCACGGCAATAGGATTGGTACTTTTGATGCCTTTGATGCGAAATTTTCCTTTAATACGACACTCAAAAACCTGTTGGTCTTCGGTTCTTACCGTATAGGAACTTCCGGTCGATTTATAAATTAGTCCTGTCATTGTTTGGAATTACAAAGTACAAAGGTAGAAAAAATGAAGCCTATTTTATTTAAAAACAAAAGGCTGTGAAAATTTCACAGCCTTTTGGATTAATCTTCTAAGATCATTCTACCTAACTTATCCAATTTCTTGCGAGAAGAATAAATGATAAATTCGTTTTGACTCTTACGATAATAAACGCCCGGACGAATAACCAATTCGTTTTTAACAACTTCTTCAGGGTCTTTTCGGGTAATTTGTCCTTTGCTGTCGAAAACAAAAACCGATGGCACTGCATTGTTGTAATTGCCTAAAGCTTTGATTTCTTCAATATTGGTAACGCCTTTGTTTTTCACGTTATCGTTGAAAAGCAAATTTAAAACACCGTCTTTATAAATAGGAATAGCGCCTAAGTACTCCGGTCCTTTCCCCATTTGTGCCAACGGAATAGCCATGGAAACACCAACATTGAAGCTTCCGTTTCCTCCAACAGCACTAAAAGCAAAAGACATGGTAGTTACCGTAGCCGATTGTTCTTTCGGCAATACATTACTCCAATCTAATGAACCATCAGGTTTTAGACAAGTCACGATAATTTCGTTTTTAGTGTAAGTCACCGGTGTAAAGGCCAACGGACCAATTCCGGAACTCTGACCCACATACACAAACTGCAATTCAGACAACACTATAATGCCGCCATCGTTTTTCTCGATTAAAGTAGTGATGCTGTACAATGGTTTTAAATCTTTACCTTTTTTGGCTCTTCTTTCACCCAACAATTTTACTTTGGTGGCATAATCAAACTCGTTGAATTTTAAATTATCATTGGTATTGGTAGCCAAATTGATGGTAGCATTGTAAACCCCTTTCAACTCTTTGTTGGCTTTACCATTTTCGCGAACACTGGAGTAAAATCCAACCAACTGCAAGGTGTTTTTATTGGTAGACATCATTTTACAATTGATGATTTCTTTGCCTTTGATGTTGATGTCAATCACTTCTTTCTTATAGTTATTGGCTCTTTTGAAAGCGTGAATTTGGAATTTCTCGATTTGCTCTTTCTTTTTAGAATCGCGGTAGCTTTCATTGATAACCAAGAAAACATCGTCTTGAAAATTCAATTCAAAATCCGAAATTGTAAACTCATAATCCTTTTTGCTATCGTCGAAATTTACTTTTTCTTCACTGGAAAATAAGGTAGCCAATTTATCATCAAACAACTTTACTTCGTATTTGATGGCATCTTCTTTTGGAAAACGTGACGTATGCATGATTAACAAAGCGCCTTCATCGGTAGATTGTTTGAAATAAAATCCACCACGCTCTGATTTTTTGGCTACTTCAGAATTGAATAAGGTAGTGGTTGTTTTACTAATGATGCCTTTTTCTGAAATTTCGGCACCGATTAAATTGAAGATTTTTTCTTTTTTATTGTACACACTTCCGATGGCATACAAGGTGTTGTTGAGTAAAAAAACATCTTCAAAATCAACTTCTTTATCACTGATTTGCGGAATTACAATAGGATTAGAAGAGAGTAATTTCATGGTTTTAGAATCGAAAATCTTCAAGAAATAATCTTCTTTTTCTTTGAAGCCGAGTGCATAAATTTTGTTACCCGTTTCTCCGATGATTTTTACGATTTTTTGTTTGTCCTCCGGCAATTCTTCGCCATAAGTTACGCTGATTTTATCTATCTTGTTTTGTGCATTCAAGCTTATGCAACTGCAAACAAAAAAGACAAAACCTAAAAAGGTTTTTTTCATTTTGGTTGTTTTTAAATTAAATAGGTTGTTTTTATTGCGGCGCAATAATACAAAAAAAACCTACCAAAATGTTGATAGGTTTTATTTTTAAATAATTGAGTTATTAACTATTAATGATTTTTTCCTGATGCGTTATGCTTTCCTGGTGAATGGCTTTGAAGATTTTCAGAATAAACTCTTCACTTAAGCCTTTTTCTTCTCCGTCCAAAATCATTTTACCTAATATTTCGTTCCAGCGTTTGTTTTGCAAAACGGCTACATTCTTCTCTTTTTTCAGGGCTCCGATTTTGTCGGCTACTTTCATTCTTTTGCCTAAAATTTCCAACAGTTTTCGGTCGTACTCATCAATATCCACACGGAATCTGGACAAACGACTGTTGTAATCATCCGCATCATCCGTTTCTTTTCTGATTCTTAAATCGAGGAAAATTTGTTTTAAAACCGTTGGTGTAACTTGCTGAGCCGCGTCGCTCCAAGCATTATCAGGATCGACATGGGTTTCGATAATCAAGCCGTCATAATTCAAATCGAGTGCTTGTTGCGACACTTCTTGTATCATGTTACGCTTACCGGTAATGTGAGACGGATCGCAAATCAGCGGTAAATCGGGGAAACGATTCTGCAACTCAATAGCCAATTGCCATTCAGGTATGTTTCGGTATTTGGTTTTTTCGTAAGTCGAAAACCCTCGATGAATCACGCCTATTTTTTTGATACCGGCATTGTACAAGCGTTCTACGCCGCCTATCCACAAAGCCAAATCAGGATTTACCGGATTTTTGAGCAGTACAATTTTATCCGTACCGGCCAAAGCGTCGGCAATTTCCTGAACGGCAAACGGATTAACAGTGGTTCTGGCACCAATCCACAACACGTCTATATCGTGCTCCAAGGCTAATTTTACATGCGCTGCATTGGCAACTTCAATCGCCATAAGTAAACCGGTTTCGGCTTTGGCTTTTTGCAACCATTTCAAACCGATGGCGCCCACACCTTCAAATCCCCCGGGACGTGTGCGTGGTTTCCAAATTCCGGCGCGGTATATCGACACATCTGAGTTTTTTAGCTCGTGGGCAATTTTCAATACTTGTTGTTCTGTTTCCGCACTACAAGGTCCGGCAATCACCAAAGGATGAGTTAAGTTAAAATCATCCAACCATTTTCTATTCTCTGCTGTAATATTCATAGCTGTTTATCTACTGTAAAATTAGTTTCTTTTCTTTTAAAATCGGTCAATTGCTTCCTGAATTTTTGCTTCGGTAACGCATAGCGAAAAGCGAATATAGCCTTCACCGTTGCTCCCGAAAATACTGCCCGGCGTGATAAAAATGTGTTTGTCGAGCAATACCTTATCGATAAACTTTTCTGCTGAAATCCCTTCGGGTAATTTGGCCCAAACGAACATCCCAACACTGTTTTTGTCGAAAGTGCACTCCAGCTTTTCGGCCAACTCAAACAACAACTGACGGCGTTTGTAGTACACTTCGTTTTGCTTGCGAAACCAATCGTTTCCCAGTTTGAGCGCTTCGACTGCGCCTTTTTGAATGCCGTAAAACATACCGCTGTCCATGTTGCTTTTCACTTTTAAAACGGCTTCAATCAGATTAGCCTTGCCCAAAATCATCCCTACGCGCCAACCGGCCATGTTGTAGGTTTTGGAGAGCGAATTGAGTTCCAAAGCCACGTCTTTAGCGCCTTTTACTTGTAAAATCGATAAAGGCTTATCGTTTAAAACAAAGCTGTACGGATTGTCATTAACAATTAAAATTTGGTGTTTTATGCCGAAAGCAATCAGCCTTTCAAACAACGCTAAAGTTCCGTTCGCTCCGGTGGGCATGTGCGGATACGAAACCCACATCAACTTAACTTTAGACAAATCCATTCGTTCCAAAGCCTCGAAATCAGGTTGCCAATTGGTGACAGCTGTTAAATCGTAATAAACGGCTTTGGCCTGAACCAATTCGGTTACCGAAGCATAGGTTGGATACCCCGGATTGGGAATCAGCACTTCATCGCCTTCATTTAAAAAAGCCAAGGAAATATGCATGATACCTTCTTTAGAGCCCATTAACGGTAAAATTTCAGTATTCGGATCTAAAGTCACACCAAATTGTTTGGTATAGAAATCGGCCATGCCTTGTCTCAATTCCGGCAATCCTTGATAGCTTTGGTACTCGTGTGCTTTAGCATCGTTCATCCCTTGTACCATGGCTTGTATAACGGAGGCATCCGGCGCCAAATCAGGACTGCCGATTCCCATATTGATAATCGGTTTACCCTCGGCCACGAGCTGGCGTACTTCGCGCAATTTTTTGGAAAAATAATATTCCTGAACGCTGTTTAATCGGTGGGCTGTTGGTATCATGTTTTTTTTTAATTTCTATGACAATAGCAATGTTCGATACTAATTATTGCTATTGATTTTTGATATTGTCATTGTTATTGTTTCCCCTTTTGGTATTCTCCTAAAACTTTAAAATGCGTGGTCATCAAAGCCAATATGTTTTTGGCTTTTTCATAGTGTTTGTACTTTTCAAAAATCACATCTACAAAAAAAGAATACTGAAATGGTCTGTCTATAATCGGCATGGATTGGATTTTGGTTAGGTTTAGTTTGCAATTATTCATCACGTTTAAAACCGTAGCCAAACTACCGGGCGTGTCATCCAATTCGAATTTAATTGAGGCTTTGTTGATGGTTTCTTTAGGCCACTCTTTGTTGGTGGTTTTGACAATCACAAAGCGGGTTTTGTTACTTTGCACAGTGTGAATTCCCGTGGCCAGAATTTCCAAATCGTACAAGTTAGCCGCAATCGGAGCCGCCACAGCACCTATGCCTTTGAGTTGTTGTTCTTGAATACGTCGAGCAGTTTCAGCCGTATCGCCACTTTCCACCAATTTGATATGCGGATATTGACTAAAGAAAACAGCGCACTGCAACAAAGCTATAGGGTGCGAGTGCACTTCTTTGATGTCTTCAATGGTTTGACCTTTCAAGGCCATCAAATTCATGTGAATATCCAAATAATGCTCGCCGATGATGTGTAAATTGTTACGGTCAATTAAGGCATAATTCGGAATAATCGACCCGGCAATTGAATTCTCCAACGCCATGACACCTTTTTGGGAGCGATTAGCTGTCAAGCTTTTGACCAAATCGTCAAATGACATACATTCGTCTAAATCATCAACTTGCTCAAAATACTGTTGGGCCACTTGATGGTGAAAGGAGCCTTTGATGCCTTGTATCGCTATTTTTGTTTTCATAAATTCAAAAAAAAATCCCAACTCTCGTTGGGATTTCTATTACTGTTACTTGACTCTTTTATTTTTTTACATAACACAATACCAATCCCTTTTTCTGCCCGAAGAAGAAATAAAAGAAATAGGTATAAAAAGTGTTAAATTGTCTCATAGTGCTGATTGACTTTGGCTAATTTAGAAAAATAAACCTTAGCTTTTACAGAAACATCGCAAAAAATCTACGGAAACGTTTTCGCTACATCATAAAAGCGGCAATTTTTCGTTATCCTTTTATTAATTATTACATTTGCTCCAAATAGTTCGTTTATGTCGATAGAAGTTCAAAACATCTCCAAAAGTTACGGTGCTCAAAAAGCGCTGGACAAGGTTTCATTCTCGGTAAAAAAAGGAGAAATTGTTGGCTTTTTAGGTCCGAATGGCGCCGGAAAATCAACTTTAATGAAAATTTTAACGACTTACCTCAACGCCGATGAAGGTGTGGCTAAAGTTAACGGCAACGATGTTAACGAAGCCCAAATCGAGGTGCAACGATCGGTAGGCTATTTACCCGAACACAATCCGTTGTACTTGGACTTATACATAAGAGAGTACTTGGCTTTTAATGCCGATGTTTATAAAGTTGCCAAATCGCGCATTGAAGAAGTAATCGAATTAACCGGTTTGACCGCGGAAAGCCATAAAAAAATCGGACAGTTGTCTAAAGGATATCGTCAAAGGGTAGGCTTGGCCACAGCGCTGTTGCACAATCCGGAAGTCTTAATTTTAGATGAACCTACAACCGGTTTAGATCCGAACCAATTGGTAGAAATCAGAAATGTGATTAAAAACGTTGGTAAAGACAAAACCGTTTTTCTTTCCACACATATCATGCAGGAAGTAGAAGCGATTTGCGACCGTGTCATTATTATCGATCAAGGTAAAATTGTAACCGATAAAAAACTGGACAAATTAGTAGCTGAAGAAAAAGAGCAAATCATTGAAGTCGAATTTGACAAAGCAATTACTAACGAAACACTGGCCGCTTTAGCCAACCTTAAAACGTACCAAAACAATGGCGACAACCTTTGGTTACTAACCTTTAGTACCGAAGAAGACATGCGTCCTACCATCTTTGATTTTGCGCAAGCCAACGGATTGAAAACGCTGCAAATTAGTTTGAAGAGTAAAAACTTAGAACAGATATTCAGAGAGAAGACTAAGAAGAAATAGTATTAGTATTCTTAAGGATAAAGCACATTTCCCTGATATAATTCTTCTACATCAACCAACGGCGGCACATTTTTAAGAATGATGTTTCCGGTGCTGTTCATGGTTCCTATAATGCTTTGGATTGGCTTTACAATCATGTCGTTAGAGCCGCGATGATATACTTTTACATTTTGTGCCGTTAAACTTTCGGCTTCTATTCTGCCATCACCAAAATAAAAATTGAAGTCAGCCGTATTGGTTTGCCCCGACAAATAAAACCGAGATACATTGTTGTTGGCAATATTTAAATAGTTATTATCAACCGCAATGATAAAGTCGCCCGTTCCGGCACCACTTTCACCATCTCCATCTTTATCCATTGATATTAAACTGATATAGGGAAAGGTTAATACTCCATTAGAACTAATATTTCTGTCTGTTTTTGAATATACCTCTTCCAAGGTTGGTGTAGTGACTAAAATCTTGGTCATGCCGTAAGCGCGAACCCAATTGCAACTGGCTTCATCTTTAAAAATCAATCGGTCACCGTTTTGAATCACTTCCACATTATTGATAAAGTTTTCACCCGCCACAATTTCAACCTTGTAATCAGTGCCTTGCGTAATAACCACTTCAATCCCGCGATACACTTTTATCTTTTTGAAAGGTTGCACCGGAACTTCTTTGGTAACAATTGCACCGCTGCTCTCCACGCAGTCACCGGGCTTTTCACATGCCATCAGCAGCAAAAAAGCAACAACTAATAAACTGATATTTTTCATGACTGTCATTTATAATCTGTATCCAATTCCAAACTCTAGGGCTTCCGCCAAAAACAAATGGGTTTTAATGGTAAACCCCCCGAATATTTTATCTGTAAAATAATATTTAATCCCTACCCTGTCGTAAATGGGAATGTCTTTTTTAAAAGGTTGATAGGCATAATAACCTACTTGTGCTTCTAAGGAAATCCGATTGATGAGCAACTCATGCCCAACAAAAATTCCGATTCGTTTGTAATCGGTATTCGCACTGATATTGTCCTCCGGATAAGCCACCGAATAATACTTAATGTATTCCTGAATAGATTTCGTCAAAAATAATTCGGCACCCAATTGCAAAGCGGATTTGCGGTTTAAACGTTTATCAGCATAAAATCCGATGTGGTAAAACGGAAATTGTCCGCTATTAATAATCGGATTTTCATTAATACCACTACGCACAACAAAATTATAATGAATCGGTTGTTTATAAGATTTTGCAACTGTCGTAGTATCGGGTTTACGGACAAAATCTTCTGAAAATTTATAATTCAAACCCACATTTAATACATAGGTGTTGATCCCGCTATTAGGCGATTTCATTCTTCCGTTAGAATAATGAGTGAACAAAATCCCGGCATGAAAACCAATATTTTTAAATAAATTTTGGTTGTCGTAAGCCAAACCAATATTGGTATTGCCCATAAACTTACTCCCGAAAGCCTTGTTTTTACTGTTGTCCACCTTGTCGTATGGATTCGTCGTAAACGCAATCCCTTGGGAAAGCTTTAGTTGCAAATGGCGGTTCCAAAAGTAAAAATTGTAAAGCGCTCCAACGGCATAGTTTTGTCCGAGTGGCTGACTGTTAAAATCTTGATACAAAAAGTAAGCACCATAATCGGGAAAATTATAAGCTTGGTGCCATTCTTTTGACCCATCGGTTCTGTTTACTAAAGACAGCATCACACCTTGCGGATGACCGTTAACCAAATGGTACATGTCTTCGGTGTGCGGTAAAGCATTGCCCCGTAAAATGGAAGCTTCGAGTGATAAAGCGTTCGTGTTTTGCCCAAAGCCTACAAAGGAACACAGGAAAAACAGCAGGTAAATTTTTCTCATGCTGAAATTTAAAACGCACAAATATAAGCGAATCTCACCGAGATAAAATACCTCAATGCTATTTCTTGTACTGAAAATCAGTAGCGAATGGTTCGGGCACTTTTGTGGGCCTTATTCCCGCTTTTGGTGTTACAAGGTAACACTGTCAATCGGGGCTAAATGGGAATGGTCTTTTGTAAAATCCGATTAAAAAACAGCTTGGGCAATCGCTTTGATATTCTCAGCTTTTCCCATCGAATAATAATGCAATACCGGAATGCCGGCCGCAACCAACTCTTTACTTTGTGCCACACACCATTCAATCCCTATTTGTTTGACTTCATCATTATCTTTCGCTTTTACCACAGCCATAATCAAATCATCCGGCAACTCCAAACTAAAGCGATGTGGAATCAAGTTCAACTGCTTCTTAGTCGCAATCGGCTTCAATCCCGGAATAATCGGGACTGTAATCCCGGCAGCGCGACATTTGTCTACAAAATCAAAGAATTTTTTATTGTCGAAAAACATTTGGGTAATAATGTAATCCGCGCCATTCTTGATTTTTTGCTTCAAGAAATGGATATCACTGTCCAAACTCGGCGCTTCCATGTGCTTCTCCGGATAACCGGCTACACCAATACAAAAGTTTGTTTTGGCCGAATTTTTTAAATCTTCATCTAAATAAATACCCTTATTCAAATTGCTAATTTGGGTTACCAACTCGCTTGCATAAGCATTCCCTTCTTTCTCAGGATGGAAATAGGTTTCCGTTTTCAAGGCATCCCCTCTTAACGCTACCACATTATCAATCCCCAAGAAATCTAAGTCAATCAGTAAGTTTTCGGTATCTTCTTTGGTAAAACCACCACACAAAATATGCGGAATCGCATCTACATTATATTTGTTCTGAATCCCTGCGCAAATCCCAACCGTCCCCGGACGTTTTTTTACAATTTTCTTTTGCAACAAACCATTCGGCAATTCTTTGTACTCATATTCCTCTCGGTGATAGGTTACATCAATAAACGGGGGATTGAATTCCATTAACGGATCAATGCTGTCAAAAATCGACTGTATGTTTTGTCCTTTCAAAGGCGGCAAAATCTCGAAAGAAAATAAAGGTTTGCCGTTGGCGTTTTCAATATGTTGGGTTACTTTCATAATTTTAAAATTGCGAGTTGCGAGTTGCGAGTTGCGAGTTTACTTTGAACCCGAAACTCGTAACACGTAACCAAATTAATCTGCTATATTCGGTGATAGCCACTTCGTGGCTACTTCTGTTGCTATTCCTCTTCGTTTGGCGTAATCTACCACTTGGTCTTCTTTGATTTTTCCGAGGCCAAAATACTTGCTCTGCGGATGGGCAAAATAATAACCCGAAACCGAGGCTGCCGGCCACATGGCCATGCTTTCGGTGAGTTTTACGCCAATGGTTTCTTCCACCTGTAAAAGTTTCCAAATGGTTGGTTTTTCCAAATGGTCCGGACAGGCAGGATAACCCGGAGCCGGACGAATGCCTTTGTATTCCTCGTTAATCAAATCTTGATTAGACAAATTTTCATCCGAGGCATAACCCCAAATGTCTTGGCGGACTTTTAAGTGCAAATATTCGGCAAAGGCTTCTGCTAATCTATCGCCTAAAGCTTTCACTAGAATCGAATTGTAATCATCTAATTGCTTTTCGAATTCAGCGGCTTTTTCATCCACCCCAAAACCGGTAGTCACACAAAAACAACCGATGTAATCTTGCTTTCCACTTTCTATTGGCGCAATAAAATCGGCTAAGGCAATGTTGGGTGCGCCGACGGTTTTTTGGGATTGTTGGCGTAACGTTAAAAAGGTTGCGAGTTGCGGGTTGCGAGTTGCGGGTTCTTGATAAACTGAAATATCGTCATCATTCACTGTATTGGCAGGAAATATTCCAAGAATTCCTTTGGCGGTAAACCATTTTTCGGTTACGATTTGGTGGAGCATTTTTTGCGCATCGGCAAACAAAGCGGAAGCTTGCTCGCCAACTACGTCGTCTTTCAAAATGGCCGGATATTTCCCGAACAATTCCCACGATTGGAAGAATGGTGTCCAGTCGATAAAATCAACCAAATCAGCCAATGTCACCTCAACGGTTTTGGTTCCGATAAAATTCGGTTTTACCGGTGTAAAATTGTTCCAATCCAATTGGAGTTTGTTTTTACGGGCGTCTTCAATCGACAAATAATTTTTATCTCGACTGCGACTCAAGTAGCCTTCGCGCAGTTTGTCGTATTCTTCTCGAACCGATTGCACATAACTGTCTTTGGTTTCGGCTTGCAGCAAATTACTCGCCACAGTTACCGCACGCGAGGCATCGTTAACGTGTACTACAGTCGATTGGTATTCCGGGGCAATTTTCACCGCTGTGTGCGCACGCGATGTAGTAGCGCCGCCAATCATAATCGGAATTTGGATATTCAGCTTGTCCATCTCTTTGGCCAAATACACCATTTCATCGAGTGAAGGTGTAATCAATCCGCTCAAACCAATAATATCGACATTTTCTTTAACCGCCGCATCGATGATTTTTTCAGGCGGTACCATTACCCCTAAATCAATGATTTCAAAGTTGTTGCAGGCCAACACTACGGAAACAATATTTTTACCAATATCGTGTACATCGCCTTTTACGGTGGCCATCAGTACTTTCCCGGCTGAAGACGATTTGCCGTCTTTAGACGCTTCTATATAAGGCAAAAGGTAAGCCACGGCTTTCTTCATCACACGGGCAGATTTTACCACTTGTGGCAAGAACATTTTTCCGCTACCAAACAAATCGCCTACGACATTCATCCCGTTCATCAAGTGGTTTTCGATGACTTCAATCGGTTTTGCTACCAATTGACGGGCTTCTTCAACATCAATTTCTATAAACTCGTCTATTCCTTTTACTAAAGAATGGGTTAATCTTTCTTGAACCGAACCATTGCGCCATTCTTGCACTGCTTTATCATTGGTTTTGAAATCGCCTTTGAAACTTTCGGCTAAATCCAATAATCTTTCCGTGGCGTCTTCTCTTCGGTTGAGCAAAACATCTTCTACATGTTCTAACAAAACCGGATCAATCTCGTCGTAAATCTCCAACATTTCCGGATTTACAATACCCATAGTCATGCCGTGTTTAATGGCGTGGTATAAGAAAGCCGAATGCATGGCTTCACGCACTTTATCGTTCCCACGAAACGAAAACGACACATTACTCACCCCGCCAGAAACGCCGGCATACGGTAGGTTTTCGCGAATCCATTTAGTCGCTCTGAAAAAGTCTAAAGCATTTAACTTGTGCTCTTCCATTCCGGTTGCTACAGGAAAAATATTCGGGTCGAAAATGATGTCTTCGGGTGGAAAATGAACTTCATTCACTAAAATATCATAACTCCTTTTACAAATATCAATGCGTCTTTGGTAGGTATCGGCCTGACCTTCTTCGTCAAATGCCATGACAATGACAGCCGCACCGTATCTTTTGATGAGTTTAGCATGATGGACGAATGCTGCTGCACCTTCTTTTAAGGAAATGGAATTCACCACACCTTTTCCTTGGATAACTTTCAAACCGGCTTCGATAATTTCCCATTTAGAGCTGTCTATCATCACCGGAACGCGAGCAATATCGGGTTCGGCGGCAATTAAGTTCAAGAATTTGGTCATGGCATAAACCCCATCCAACATTCCTTCGTCCATATTGACATCGATGATTTGCGCACCGCCTTCTACTTGGGCACGGGCAATATCGAGGGCTTCTTCGTATTTTTCTTCTTTGATTAAACGAAGGAATTTGCGCGAACCGGTGACATTGGTTCGTTCGCCCACATTTATAAAGTTGGATTCCGGTGTAACTATTAACGGTTCCAAACCGGATAATTTTAAGTATTTGGTTGCTTCCGCCATTATATCGTTTCTAAAATTGTTCTGGGTTTGAATTGAGCGGCTACCTCAGCAATGGCTTTGATGTGTTCCGGAGTGGTACCGCAACAGCCGCCAATAATGTTCACTAAGTTGTCTTGCAAATACTCGCGAATCAACGCTTGCATTTCGGCCGGTGTTTGATCGTATTGCCCAAAAGCATTGGGTAAACCGGCGTTGGGATGTGCCGAAATATTTAAAGAGGTGTTTTGCGCCAATCTTTTCAAATACGGTTTTAACTGGTCGGCACCCAAAGCACAATTGAATCCGACACTCAACAATGGAATATGTTGGATGGAAATCAGAAACGCTTCTACGGTTTGCCCGGAAAGTGTTCTTCCTGAGGCATCGGTAATGGTGCCGGAAACCATTACAGGAATGTCTAAATGTCTTTCTTCTTTGACTTCTTCTATGGCGAACAAAGCCGCTTTGGCATTGAGCGTGTCGAAGATGGTTTCTACCAAAAGTACATCACAACCGCCATCAATCAACGCTTCTACTTGTTGTTTGTAGGCGATGCGTAAATCGTCGAAAGTGACCGCTCTGAATCCCGGATCATTCACATCGGGCGACATGGAAGCCGTACGGTTGGTTGGTCCGATGGAACCGGCTACGAAACGCGGTCTGTCTGTAAACTCGTCAGCGACTTCACGAGCAATTTTGGCAGATTGATAGTTTAATTCATATACCAAATCTTCCATATGATAATCGGCCATCCCGATGGTCGTTCCGGAAAAGGTATTGGTCTCTACAATATCGGCGCCGGCTTGAAAATACAAGCGGTGGACTTGTTTTACCGCTTCGGGTTGGGTAATGGAAAGCAAATCGTTGTTGCCTTTTAGCGGATGCGGAAAATCCTTAAAGCGCTCGCCGCGGAAATCGGCTTCGGAGAAGTTGTTGCGCTGTAACATGGTTCCCATCGCACCGTCGAGGACGAGGATTCTTTCTTTGATAGCGTCTTGTATTTTTGACATATTTTTTAAATTTCACAGAGATGCACAGAGCATCCCAGAGATACACAAAGTTTATTAATTAGCCCCGATTGCAGTGGAAATCCTTTTTTGTTTTGTCCTTCGACATGGCTTCGACAGGCTCAGCCTGACATTGCTGACGACAAAACAAAAAGATTGCAACGCAAAGCGGGAAAATGGACCGCAACAACGCGCAAGCCATTCGCTCACACTTCGACAAGCTCAGTGTGACAATATCATAAAAGTATCAGGAAAGTAAGAGAGAATATCTCTGGGTTATCTTTTCTCAAATTGAGATAGAATGTAGCACCTTCTTTTGGCAAAGGGTTGCTAAGCTTTCACAGGGTCTATTCCCTCCGGCTTTCGTGATAACAAACATAATGTTAATGAACGATGCAAAGTAATGACACAGAATTCACATTTGCAAGGGTTTTGAAAAAATAAAAACCTACAACGTTGTAGTGTTGTAGGTTTTTGGGGGTTCTGCCTTGCGGCAGAGCGGTTGGTGGTTAGTTAGCGAATATGACTTTTTGGTATTTTGAATTTATACTGTTGTAGAATAATAACACCGTAGTGTATACTATAACTATCAAAGTTGTGGTATAGAGTGTTGTAATGGTTTCGTTAAAAATAAAACAGAGAATGCTGAATCGTACAAACTCAAGATGAAATATCCAACGTTTTTGCTCGAGCATGGCTCCGGTGATAATTACACTAAAAATAATGAATGCCGTTAAGAGCCACAGGTTGGGTTTTGAAATGTAGTGTGAGAATAGAATAGTGATAAAAAGCACACCTATAGTGGTCAGTGTTTTTACTTTTATGGCTCGGATTAGTTGTTTTGAATACTGAATGTGTGTAACTTTTTGAGAAAGTTTGCGTTCGAGCAAAGTTCTGATTCTCGGGTCGTGGTTATTTGGACTTCCAAAAATGACTTTGATTTTTTGTTTAAATGTTGGCGCCAAACGAACAGCCACCATTAATTCCAGGAAATAGTGAAAATGTTGCCATAAAAAACTGTGACTTCCCAGTGATTTGGTTAAACCGTATTTCGGTTCGGCTTTTTCTTCGGCAAATGTTCCGAAAATTTTATCCCAAATAATGAGCATGTCACCATAGTTTTTATCTAAATATTCCGGATTGCTACTGTGATGCACCCGATGATGTGAGGGCGTCACAATGATGTATTCCAGCCAACCCAATTTCCCAACGAGTTGAGTGTGCGTAAAGAAAGGATACGTTCCGTGGATAAGTAACAACACCGTAATCATCTCCGCCGGAAACCCTATTATGGGTAAAATACTCCAAAACAAGCCTCGAGCGAATGCCTGAATTACTGTGATTCGAGCGGCGGCTGTATAGTTGAAATCGTCACTTTGATGGTGCACGATATGAGCTGCCCAAAACAAGTTGATTTCGTGACCGAAGCGATGGTACCAATACCAAAGCAAATCGGTTGCCAGAAATAATAAAATCCAAGTCAACCAGTTGTTCTCAATAGTAAATACGGCCCAATTTTGGTGCAACCAAGTGAATACAAAAAAGAACGAACCGGTAGTCAGCAAATCGGTAATTCTCTCTACAATTCCCACATTGAGATTGGCTATACTTTCGTTAAATTGGTGTACTTGTTTGTTTTTTTTACGACTTATATAAAATTCCAAAAGCATAAAAAAAGTAAAAAACGGAATGGCTAAAGCGATATATTCCAGCTTCATAATGTATCTATGATTTGTTTTAAATTCGGAACATTACTTTTTTAGGAAAGCCAAATGGCTTCCTGAATTTTGATTTTCTCGGCTACTTTAAGAATGTCGGTCAAAACACCACGCGCCGTGACTTGTTTTCCGGCGCCGGCGCCCTGAATGACGATTGGGATGTCGCCATACGATTTGGTGTAAATTTCAATGAGGTTATCAGCACCTTGGAGTTGGCCGAGCGGAGAACTTTTAGGTACTGAAACCAATTTAACTTCGAGCTGTTTGGTCTTGACATTCAATTCGCCCACATACCGAAGCACGTGATTGTCTGCTTGGGTGATTTTGGCGATTTGAAACGGTTTGTCAAACAACTGTTTGTTGACTGCATAGTCGGATTTGGGATTTTTTTCATTCAGATTAGGGAGCAAAAGGGATTCGATGTTGATGTCGGTAAACTCTACTAATTGTTCAATTTCTCTGGCAAGGATGAGCAGTTTTCGGGCCACATCGTTACCGGACAAATCTTCACGGGAATCAGGTTCGGTTAAGCCGAGTTTCTCTGCGGCGAGTAAGATTTTGGAAAATGGCAATTCTTCGGCTGAAAATCGATTGAAGATGTAACTCAACGAACCTGAGAAAACACCTCTGATTTTGGTGATTTCTTCACCTGAAAAATGCAAATCATTGATGGTTTGAACAACCGGTAATCCGGCACCGACATTGGTTTCATAAAGAAAAGTTTTGTCATATTTTTTGAGGTTTCTTCTCAACTCTTTGTAGAAATCGGTGTGCAAGGTATTGGCTTTCTTGTTGGCCGCAACGATGTTAAACCCGTTTTGAATTAACGGTATATAATTTTTGATGATTTCCTCACTGGCTGTGGCGTCAACAGCAATCAGGTTTTCCAATTGTTGCTCTTGTACGTATTCGATAATATCTTCTATTCGGAAAGGAATGGCCGATTGTGCGAAGTTGGCTTCCCATTGGTTTCTCAATCCTTCTTTTTCAAAAAAAGCCAAGGTCGAGTTGGTAATGATGGGAAAGCGCAAATCGATGTTTCTTTTTTCGAGGAAGAATTTTTGACTCTCGATAACCTGGTTGATTAATGTGCTACCGACATTGCCGATACCGAAAAGGACTATATTGATTCTAAGCGCTGACATAGTTTTGTTGTTTTTGTGGATTAAAAATAGGAGCTAAAATTTGGGCTAATTGTTGGTATTCGATTAAAAAAGCGTCGTGTCCGTGAATGGATTTAATTTCGTGGTAATACACATTCGCTTTTAAGGTTTTAGCCAATTCGTACGTAGCTATGTTTTCCTCAGGAATAAAAAAGTAATCCGTATCCACTGCTACAATATGAATATTGGCTTTAATAGTTTTTACAACAAACATAAAATCATCTCTGTTTCGAGTAATATCATTAGTTTTAAGCAAATGATTCATCAATTTATAAGCCGATAGTCTGAAGCGATTTTTGAGTTTGATACCGTGATTGGCCAACCAAGTCTCGATTTGAAACACTGAAGAATCATTGAACTTGCTTCGTTGAAAACGTTGGTTAACGGATTGCGGTGTTCGATACAACAACATGGCGTGTAAGCGTGCATCGGCAATCGGGTCGTCGGAATTATTGAGAATTTGGTCTTGGATTAATACGTTGGCTATTACCCAATCGGTGGCTTTCCAATCGGTGGCAATCGGGATTAGGTTTTGAATTCTGTTGGGTAAAAGTGTTGCCATTTCCCAAGCTACAGCACCACCTAAACTACCACCGATTACTGCAAAAACATCTGTAATATTGAAATACAACAAGCCTTCCCAAAAAATACGAGCCACATCTCGAATGGTAAAATCTTTATAATTGGAGATCAGGTTCCCGAAATTGTTGTCGTAACCGTTACCCGGAATGTTAAAGGCAATAACTGTAAAATAATCTGTATCGATGGTTTTGGTTTCACCGATTAACTCGTTCCACCAACCGTTTTCTCCTGACACATTGGAATTACCCGTCAAAGCATGATTGACCACTACTATCGGAGCCGAACCGATGGGTTGCCCGAAAGTTTGGTAAAACAACGGAATGTAGGGACGCTGTTTTCCATTTTCCAACACAAAATTGAACAGATCTATCTTTTCTAAGTTTTTCATTTTTTTTAGCTTTTTTAAAAGACTGCCTTCAAAATGGCTTTTGAAGACAGTCTTAACAAACAAACAAACAAACCAATGCTTTACATTATTATTTTAAATCGTCGGCTGAGGACTTTTCACGAGAGCGAACGCAGCTTTTAGGTCGGCTTTTAAATCGTCAATACTTTCTAAACCAACCGACAAACGGATTAAATCTTTAGTCACGCCGGTCGATTCTTGTTCTTTCTCTGACAACTGTTGATGGGTAGTACTGGCCGGATGAATGATGAGTGATTTGGTATCGCCGATATTGGCTAAGAGTGAGAACAATTTAGTTTCATCAACCACTTTCTTTGCTGCCTCGAAACCACCTTTCAATCCGAAAGTCACTATACCACTTTGGCCTTCCGGCAGGTATTCATCGGCTAAGGCTTTGTATTTTGAAGTTTCTAATCCCGGATAATTTACCCAAGCTACTTCTTCTTGCGCTTGCAACCATTGGGCTAAGGCTAAAGCATTTTCGCTGTGTTTTTTGATTCGAACTTCCAAAGTTTCCAGACCTTGAATGGTTTGGAAGGCGTTAAACGGACTTAATGCCGCACCGAAATCGCGTAATCCTTCGATTCTGACTTTGGCAATAAATGACGCTGCGCCTAAAGCTTCGTAGTATTTTAAACCGTGGTAACCGGCTGATGGTTCAGTAAATTCAGGGAATTTTCCGTTGCTCCAATCGAAGTTTCCGGCATCGATGATTACACCTCCTAAAGAAGTTCCGTTGCCGGTAATGTATTTGGTTAGCGAATGAATGACAATGTCGGCGCCGTATTGAATCGGATTAAGCAAATAAGGCGTAGCCACCGTATTATCAACGATAAATGGCACCTTGAATACTTTGGCTTCTTTAGCAATTGCTTTCAAATCAAGTACGTCCAATTTTGGATTCCCTAAACTTTCAGCAAAGAATACACGCGTATTCTCTTGGGCAGCTTTAGTGAAGTTTTCCGGATTGGAAGGATCGACAAAAGTGGTTGTGATACCTAATCTGGGTAAGGTTACGCTTAACAAGTTGTACGTCCCGCCATACAAACTGTTCGAAGCCACAATGTGATCTCCGGCTTTGAGTAATACCAGCAAGGTTGTAGCGATGGCTGAAGTTCCTGAGGCTGTAACTACAGCGCCGATCCCGCCTTCGAGTGCGGCTAAGCGTTGTTCTAAAATGTCGTTGGTTGGGTTGTTCAAACGCGTGTAAATGAAACCGGCTTCGGCTAAACCAAACAGATTGGCGGCGTGGTCGGCATTGTTGAATACATACGAAGTTGTTTGGTAAATAGGCACCGCTCTGGTTCCTGCGTTTTTGGTTACGTCGTGGCCTGCGTGTAAGGCGTTGGTGGCGAATTTTTGTGTGCTCATGATTTTAGATTTATTAGATTATTAGATTTTCAGAATAAAAAAAGTCCTTTTGGATGGCTTACCAAAAGGACTTTTCAGAGTATAAATATAAACTTCGATTACGTCTTTCGCTTTTGGTAATTGGGTATAAGAATGCAACAACACATCATCATGTGCATCATACGACGGTGGTTCATGATATTTTGAATGGTTGCTTTCATTTTTTTTGCGATTAGTTTAATGCTTTTGAGTACAATTTGGGTTAAAAAAAACCTCTGCGGTTGTGCAGAGGTTTGATGGTTATATTTTAAATATTTAAAATTATGCCATAAGCGTCCTCTGCGGAGTTTTCCACATCATGCGACACATATGACAAATTGTAAAATTCATTTTTTGTTGTTTTTGTATGGAGCAAACTTCTGAATGTTTTTTGACTTGACCAAATCGAATTTAAAAATTTAACATTTGAAATTTGCGGATATATATTTAAATACTACGTATTTAGATTTTTGAAAAAATCATAAAAAAAATAAAAAAAGCCAAATAGTTTTTTGTTTTCGAATTAGTCTTTATACATTTGCAACCGAAAATTGAGAGGAAAAATTTGTACTGATTGCAACCTCGTTAAAAAATGCTAAAGCAGAAACTCTCCTTTAGCTTTCACGGCAATCCCTTCATTTTTCGCAACATTTAATATTAAACTAAAACATAGTTATGGCTTATTTATTTACGTCGGAATCCGTTAGTGAAGGACATCCGGATAAGGTTGCTGACCAAATCAGTGATGCGTTAATTGACAACTTTTTAGCTTTTGATGCCGAATCGAAAGTAGCTTGTGAAACCTTAGTTACAACCGGTCAGGTAATTTTGGCAGGTGAAGTAAAATCCAATACTTACTTGGATGTACAATCGATTGCCAGAGAAGTGATTCGCAAAATTGGTTACACCAAAAGCGAGTACATGTTTGAAGCCAATTCTTGTGGTGTTTTATCGGCTATTCACGAGCAATCGGCCGACATTAACCAAGGTGTTGACAGAGCCAGTAAAGAAGAACAAGGTGCCGGCGACCAAGGAATGATGTTTGGTTATGCCACCAACGAAACCGAAAATTACATGCCATTGGCTTTAGATTTATCTCACGCTTTATTGATTGAGTTGGCGGCTATCCGCAGAGAAAATAATGAAATCACTTATTTGCGTCCGGACGCTAAATCACAAGTTACTTTAGAGTATTCTGACGACAACAAACCGGTTCGTATTGACGCTATCGTAATTTCTACGCAACACGATGATTTTGCGGATGAAGCTACGATGTTGGCCAAAATTAAAAGCGATTTGATTTCGATTTTGATTCCGAGGGTAAAAGCTAAATATCCGCAATACGCTCATTTGTTTAACGACGATATTACTTATCACATTAACCCAACCGGAAAATTCGTTATTGGTGGACCACACGGTGATACCGGCTTAACCGGAAGAAAAATTATTGTGGATACTTACGGTGGAAAAGGTGCTCACGGTGGTGGTGCATTCTCAGGAAAAGACCCATCTAAAGTAGACCGTTCAGCAGCCTATGCTACCCGTCATATTGCTAAAAACTTGGTAGCTGCCGGTTTGTGTGATGAGATTTTGGTACAAGTATCGTACGCGATTGGTGTGGCTAAACCAACATCAATCAACGTGAATACTTACGGTACTGCCAAAGTAAACATGACCGACGGAGAAATCAGCAAAGTAGTGGAAACCATCTTCGATATGCGTCCGTACTTTATTGAACAACGTTTGAAATTGAGAAACCCTATTTACAGTGAAACTGCGGCTTACGGTCATATGGGAAGAACTCCGGAAACCGTTACAAAAACGTTTAAATCGCCTAATGGTGAAGACAAAACAGTAACCGTAGAATTGTTTACTTGGGAGAAATTAGATTTCGTAGACAAAGTAAAAGCGGCTTTCGGATTGTAATATCAGAAACCCTTGCTAATAAAAAACCAGCTCAATGAGCTGGTTTTTTATTGCTATAAATTGTATTTTAAACTCAACATTACATAGCGCGGCTGCACTCTAAATTGTGAGGTTCTTGTGGAAAACTGCGAGAAATTATCGTCGTTTAAGGTAGTCGTATTGAGTAAGTTGGTGGCTGAAATTTTATACTCCCATTTACTGTCTTTGGTTTTTTGATAGATCAAACTGGCAGAGAGAAAATCATATTCGTTCTCAACAGATTTATCATTGTTGTAATAATGATAAAACTCATATTCACTTACAAAAGAGAAGCTTTTCAGGAAGAAATAATCCAATTTTACGGTTGGTCTGTCGGTGAAAAAAGTATCGTTCGGATAATCGTTTACCGTGTAGCTGTATCCTAATTCAATATTGGGAAGGTTCTTGAAATTGGTAGAAGCTCTCAAGGTGTAATTTTGGGTAAAACTTTCATTAGTAACCAATACATCTTGTAAAGTATTCCGATCGATTTGGATGTTATTGAATTTTGACCAATTCACATTCACATTCAAAGAAGCTTTGTAATACTTAAAGAACGAACGCCCATAACTTCCGAAAAACGACAAAGTCTCGTCGGCAAACTCAGAGTTAAAAGGCGAAGACACTTGGTTTACATTGTTAAAGAAAGCTCTGGTCTTGATGGCATCTACCGTACGATTATAACTTGCAGCGGCGGAAATATTCTCAAAATTGAACATATTGTATTTAAAATACCTTAATGAATGCGATTGTTGGATCGCGTTTTCTAAAGTTCGATTTCCGCTTGATAAACTATTGTAATTGTTCAACACAAAACCTTCAGCAAGACGATTAATATCGGTGAAATTATTGGTGAAGGCAAAGTTATATGTTAACGTTTCCGCTTTCTTGATTTGATAAATAGCGGTCAAATCGGGTAAAATGCGGGTGAAATTTTGCTTAAAACTTGTCCCTAATTGCTCATTATTCAAGGCATAAGTATGAAAACTAACTCCGGGAGTAAAAGTAAATTTACCGGTTAACACCTTGTAATGAAAGCCCAAGAATGCATCATTGAAACGGTAACTCACATCGTTAGTATTGGTAGTGTTGTCCAAATTATTTACGTTTCCGTTATCCAATATTTGGTACATACTCGAGTTGAAATTTTGAGCAGAATAGGTATTGCCCAACGTAACATTAAGATTACTTTTTGGGGTAAGCATATAGTAATAATCCAATTTAGAATCCAACTTATTGGTTTTTACAAAGCGTTCTTGGTTCAAATCAGTTCGAACCTGATTGGTATCGTAACCCAAGATATTATTTGACGGCGAAGTAAACGGATCAGAAGCTAAGTTGGCGTTGTAAAACGGATTTTCGTCTTGGTATAAATGTTGGGTTTCAAAAGCAAAAACATGTTTCTCTGCAGCAGTATAATAGAAACTCAGATTTTGATTAATGGTAACCGGATCTTGCTTTTTAACCGTTAAAATATCTTCGGTTGTTGACGTATTGCTTTCGTCTATGGTTTCTCGAAGTAAGGCATTATCTTCATCTTGTTTTGAAAACTTAGCCAAGATATCGTAATCAAATTGAAAATTGGTATTGGGCTTGTAAGTTGAACTTAATTTGAATAACCCTAAGTTACTTTTTTGATGGGCAATTTCTTGTCTGTTTTCGGTGGAAGCGACTTCGGTAGACGTTGGGTCTAAAAAGTTAGTAGTAGACACCGTTTCCAAATCGGTAATCGAAGACGACAAAATCGCAAAACCGCTTAGCGTCCATGACTTTGTAGGATTATATGAAAAATTAGTGGCTCCGAAATCGGTTTCAATTTCTTTGGCGCGATTGTTTCGCAATAAAGAAATTCCTAAATCATTGCTGGTAACATTGAAACTGGAACCACCTTTAGACATCATGTTCCTGAACCCACCGGTGAATTTAAAATAATCCTGAATGGTTAACGGCAACTCCCCAATATTGTTGAAATTGGTAATGATATTAACACTATATTTAGGACTGTAATAAAACAATTTAGGGTTGATGTTGTAACGATCAAACTTTGTTTCGGGCTGAAATCCACCCGAGGCGGTCATATCGCCAAACCAGAAATTTTTCTTACCGGACTTCAGCTTGATATTCATAGCCACATTATCCTGATTGTTCTCAACGCCTTTCAAAATGGAATTCTCATTATAATTGCGCAACACTTGGACTTTATCTATGGCATCTGCGGGAATATTTTTAACGCCCAACTTAGTATCGCCATCAAAAAAATCTTTGCCTTCTACCATTAATTTAGAGACTTTTTTGCCTTCTACTTCTACTTCACCGTCGGCATTGACTTCAACACCCGGTAATTTTTTTAGGACATCTTCCAATTTTCTCTCGGTACCGCTTTTGAAAGAATCAGCATTGTACACTATGGTATCGCCTTTGATGGAAACCGGCATTTCTCGAACAATCTCAACTCCGTCAAGTTCAATTCCACCACTTTCCATAGTAATGTTTTGGGTGATATTTTGGGTTTGAGTGGTAATGGTAATCTCTTTGTTTTGCATCCCCAGATAACTCAATTTGATGGTATAAGTGGTATTGGGCTTCAAATTAAGGACAAACTTACCTTTATCATTGGTGATGGCATAAGCATCCATGGCTTTGGTCGCCTGGTTAACAGCCATTACGTTGGCCATTTCTAAAGGATTTTTGGCATTGTCTTGAACCGTTCCTTCTAACTTTACGGTTTGAGCAAAAGTGTTTGCGCTGATTAAAAACAACAGTGCAGTTAAATATTTCATGAAGCTATTTTGATGTTGATGAATAATTATCGACTCATTCTCATTTGGAATCCGCCGCGACCGTTATTCATTTCGCTCATTTCTTCCATTTTCTTGATGACGATTTCGTCGTATTCTTTTTGCGACACTTCTTTACCGTTGGTTGGCGCTTTGATGTCGGCTTTTTCTTTTGGATTTAAAACAATTTTGGAACAAAGGATGGTTGTTTTGCCATCGTTGACTTCTAAAATCAAACCTGGTAATCCCCAGTAACCTTCGGGACCTTGACTCACCGGAATCTCGGGTGTATACCAAGCGGTAATGGTAATCTCTTTGGGCATTTCTATTTGATCCATGAAGCTGGTTTTTGTAACTTCCTTGCTTTCTTCTTTGGCTTTATCGTCTTTTTTTTCTTCTTCCTTTTTAGGACGGAAATTACGGAAATCTGTTTTACTGGCCGGAATTACGGCAGTCGCTTTGAAACAATTGTAACCGCCAATCACACGGGTTTCTCCGGTCATTTGCCAATTGTAGGTCTTCAAAGAATCTTTCACCAAAAACTCTTTACCCATGAATTCTTTGTCGACTTTATATATTTTTTCTTTGACATTCTTGTAGTAGGTTCCGCCACCACCCATCATGGAACTCATCACTCTGAAACCACCGCCGCCTTGACCCGGCGCTTCCAATTTTTCTTCTTCCTTGTAAATGGAAGCCGACTTATCGAAGTTTAAGAAAAATGTTTTTTCAAACATCTTTCTCATGCGTTCTTCAATCATTTTTTGCATTTCGGGGGTGATTTCACGATTGCCTTCAAAACGAGATTTGAAATCGGCTGTACTGGTTTTGGATTCATACACCGCCATTCCTTGAAAGTCTTTTTGGGCATGCGATGACAAATAAGAAAGCAAAAAATACGAAGCAAATACTATTCTTTTCATTGTATTAGGTTTTGAATAACAAATATGACGAATGAATTTGTAAACTGTTACCAATGTTATGTTAAAAAATAACTTTATTCGTGGGAAAATTAGCCTCAATAATTTATCTTAGCTATATGATAAAGGCGGTTTATTCATTTCTCGTATTATTATTGTTTTCCAATAGTTTAGCCCAAAACGCACCTTTGGAAACCAAATTAGTACAAACGCAAACCTTGACCGATAAAGTTTTTAAAGGCTTTGACGGTTTGGGAAACGAATATTTTGTGAAAAACAACGTTTTCATTAAACAAAGCGAAACCGAAGCTTGGGAATATAAAAATGTGGCTTTGGGAAAAATCAGCTCAGTAGATTTTATCAATCCGCTGAAGATAATTTTATTCTACGAAGATTTCAATACGGTTATTTTACTCGACAACCAACTCAACGAAATCCAAAAACTGAATCTCTTCGACATCGACAACACTATTTTTGCGTCTAAAATTGGGATGGCTTCTCAAAATCAGTTTTGGATTTACAACGCCTTAACCCAACAAATCATGTTGTTCGATTATTTAAAAAACACGTCCAAAAACATTGGAAATCCCATCCAGGAAAACATTAAGTTCACGCAATCCGACTTTAACCATTTTTACTGGATAGACGAAGTGAACAATTGGTACAGCATTGATATTTTCGGCAAAGTAAGCTTATTGGCCAACATTCCGCCGTTTGAAAACATCCAAATTATTGACAATCAAACCTTGTTGTTTGTGAAAGACAATACACTTTACTGTTTGAGCACCAAAACCAAATCGGTTTTCGAAATTCAAATTGTTGAGAAATCGTTCCCTAATTTTTATTTCAAAGACCAAATTTTAGCTATTTTTACCGACCAACAAATAAAGAAGTATAAAATAAAATTACCATAATGCACATAGCGGTAGCCGGAAACATAGGAGCAGGAAAAACAACATTAACCCGATTTTTAGCCAAACATTTCAAATGGGAGCCTCATTTTGAAGATGTAGTAGACAATCCGTACTTAGACGATTTCTACCACCAGATGGAGCGTTGGTCATTTAACCTGCAAATTTATTTCCTCAATTCACGTTTTCGCCAAGTATTGCAAATTCGCGAAAGTGGTAAAAACATCATTCAAGATCGTACGATTTATGAAGATGCACACATTTTTGCCCCTAACTTGCATGCAATGGGCTTAATGACCAACCGCGATTTCCAAAACTATACTTCACTTTTCGAATTGATGGAAGGTTTGGTTGGCGCACCCGATTTGTTGATTTACTTGAGAAGTTCAATCCCGAATTTGGTTTCTCAAATTCACAAGCGCGGACGCGAATACGAGAACACCATCTCTATCGATTATTTAAGCCGATTAAACGAGCGCTACGAAGCTTGGATTACCACTTACGACAAAGGAAAACTACTAATTATTGACGTGGACAACGTTGATTTCGTAAACAATCCGGAAGATTTAGGCATGATTATCAACCGTATTGACGCGGAGATAAACGGTTTGTTTTAATATTTAGGAGCGAAAATTTCGGGCATTTTTGCGGTCCGTTTTCCCGCTATACATTACAATCTCGTCCCAAAAGACGAGATTTTCATTTCTATCGGGGCTAAAAAGGTTTTGTCTTTTGTAAAATCAGTTTTTCATAACGTCAAAAAGCGATGTTACACGAATGGCTTTTACCGGTTTCGTCAACTTAATTGTCACTTTCTGTCTTGGCAAAATATCAAAATAATTATCACTAAAAAAAGCATCTTCTTCCGAAAACAAAAACACATTTTTGGCTAACACATCGGTACTGATTTCATAAGTCAGCTCGTCCATTTTGCTAATTTGAATATTCGGCTTGGTCAATTGCAAATCTTTGGGTTTGACAAAATAAAACAAGCTTCTTGAGGTTTTCCCGTCAGCTGTTTTACAAGTCACGGAAATCACCATTTGACGAAGATTTTTAGCACTGTAATTCTCTTTAGGAGTAGCTGAAAGTACTTCATTCGAATTGGCTTCAATATCAAACTCCACTTCGTATCCGTCAATAGGATTTCCGTTAAAGTCCATTACTTCTTCCAACAGAGTAATGTGATGCGGTTTCGGCTCGTCGTTGATTACTCTGACTTCATAATTCACTTCATTTGCAGTTATATCAACCAATATAGGATTAAAACTCCGCTTCGCCTCGTATTGAAATGCTTTCCATCTACCATAATAATCTACCGAACTCCAGGAAGTCACCGGCCAACAATCGTTGAGTTGCCAAAAAAGCGTTCCCATACAATTGGGCTTTGCCCGGCGATGCGCTTCAATAGCCGTTTTCATGCCTTCGGCTTGCAGCAATTGCGACACATAAATGTAGTCTTCAAAATTGGTTGGTACTTGATAATCTCTCGCCATGTACTCGTTAATGGTTTTATATCCCGTTGGATGTTTTTGATGGGTTTTAATCGCATCTGAGTCAAAGTTGAGTTCGTCAGTTTTGGCAAAAGCCAGAAACGTTTTCTTATCCGGCAGGCCTTGAAAACCATATTCGCTCATAAATCGTCCGACTTTCTTTTCATACATTTCAAACGGTTCCATACCCCACCAAACACCCCAGTAATGGGCATCGCCACTTAATAAACTTTCTTTTCTGCCCCAACCAATGGATGGCGAAGACGCCCAATAGCGATTTTCATTTTTGGGCAATAAACTGTCTAAAGTTTTCGGGATTAAGTCGTGAAACAACTTTTGGTAATCGTTCCAGATTTTAGTTGAATCGGCTTTGGAATAATTGAATTGCTTCTGCCAACCCCAATTGTGCCAGCCTTCGTCATTTTCGTTATTGCCACACCAAAGAGCGATACTCGGATGGTTTTGCAAACGGGAAACATTATCAATAACTTCCTGCTTTACATTTTTTAAAAAGGCTTCATCTCCCGGATACATGGCACAAGCAAACATAAAATCTTGCCAAACTAAGATGCCGTTTTTATCACAGGCTTCGTAAAAAGCATCATCGGCATAGACTCCGCCGCCCCAAACCCGCAACATATTCATATTGGCATCAACCGCATTCTTGACAATAGATTGATAAACCGAATCGGTTACTCTGGGCAAAAAACTATCAGGCGGAATAACATTGGCACCTTTCATAAAAACCGGTTGACCGTTGACTTTAAAATAAAAACTCTTGCCGATAGCATCTTTTTCCTGAACCAATTCAATGGTTCGAAGTCCAATTTTAATTTGTTTTTTCTCTAATAATTCTTGATCACGGTATAGGGAGAAATCAAATAAGTACTGATGCGCAACACCCATACCATTGGGCCACCACAAAATAGGATCAGGAATAACCATAGGAATTGTCACTTTATTGATACCTTTTTGGAACGTTCTTTTAAAAGGAACATTCCCTAATTGGATAGTATAATTCCCGGCCGACTTGGCGTCAATAGTAAATTGAAACTCCAATTGGGCCTTAGCATCAGTTAACTCATTTTGGACATGAGTGATATTTAAGATAGTAGCCTTATTCCAAAAATGAAGCTTTACTTTTTTGTAAATTCCGGAAGTAACCAATCGCGGTCCCCAATCCCAACCGAAGTGGTATTGCGCTTTTCGGGTAAAAACTTTTTCATCACCAGGCAAAGTGTAAGGCAGCTTTTTGGCTTCTTCTTTTCCCTTTTTTACGGCAGAGGCAAAAGTGATTTGAAGTTTATTTTGTCCCACTTTCAGTACTCTTTTAACGTCGACTTTCCAAGTGCGGAACATGTTGTTGGCAGAGAGGATTTTGGTGTCGTTCAGATAAACTTCGGCAAAAGTATCTAAGCCGTCGAACTGCAAAATAACATTTTGATGTTTCAGTTCTTCATTTGAAATGCTAAAAGTTGTTTGGTATTGCCAATCTTCATTTTCAATCCATTGCAATTGTTTTTCATTGGTGCCGATAAACGGATCCCGAATGAGTTTGTTAGCCAACAAATCGGTGTGCACCGTTCCGGGAACTTTGGCCGGAAACCATTTGTATTTATCATTATTAACTCCTTTAAATTGCCATTTTTCCAAACTTAAATTACGCTCGGTATTTTGTGCGGCAGTTAGTAGTAAGCCATAAAAAAAAAGTAGTACTAAATACTGCTTAAAATTTGAACCATATAAGGCAATTAAGTTCATTGCAGTTTGGTTTTTAAGGTCTGAACTTCTGATGCTGAAACCAATTCGCTACCATCAGTTATAGCCGAAGAATGATAATAAATCACTTTAGTATTTTGCTGAAGAGTTTCGATATTAGACGAACGCAAACCACCGCCGGGCATAATGATGATTCGGTTGTTGGCTGCTTTGACCAATTCGAATAAACGATTCATGCCATCCATAACATTTTGGGCTTGACCCGAAGTTAGAATCGTTTTGAAACCACAATCGATGAGTTGTTCCAGAGCTTGAAAAGGATTGATAACTTCATCAAATGCACGGTGAAAAGTACACGGAAGTGGTTTAGCCAAATCGACTAACATTTTATTTTGCTCCCCGTTAATCGTGTTGTCCTCTTTTAAAATTCCGAATACAAATCCGGCAACATTCAACTGTTTTAAAGCAACAATATCGGTTTGCATTTGCTGAAATTCTTCCTCCGTATAGACAAAATTGCCTCCTCGTGGGCGAATCATAACATACAAATCGATGCTTAATTTTTCTCGGGCTTGTTTTACGATTTCAAAATTAGGTGTTGTGCCACCAACTTCTATTCCGGCACAAAGTTCTACTCTATCGGCACCGTTTTCTTGAGCGATTAGAGCTGATTCAAGATTAAAGCAAGCGATTTCAAGTTGAGCATTTTGAACCATATAAGGCATAGCAATGAATTTAAGTTTATTTCAAAAAGTAGTCAGCGTCAACCAACTTACTTCCTGAATGGTCGTTTACCGCATAGTTGAATCCGCCTTGAATACAATAAGCGCCGTAATTGCCTTGTTTGTCTAAGGCGATAAAACCTACTTGGATGTCTTTGAGATTTTTGTTTCGGTTTCGGGTCAGTTTTACAATACGCGAAACGGCTTCTTCACAAGCTTGTTGCGGCGATTTTCCTTGTCGCATCAATTCGACTACCAAATGACAACCGGCAATTCTAATTACTTCTTCTCCGTGACCGGTAGCTGTGGCGGCTCCGATTTCGTTATCCACATACAAACCCGCTCCAATGATAGGTGAATCGCCTACCCGACCGTGCATTTTAAAAGCCATGCCGCTTGTAGTACAAGCGCCGGAAAGATTCCCGTGAACATCTAAAGCAATCATCCCAATCGTATCGTGGTTTTCGATATTGGCAATAGGCTTGTACTGACTGGTTTTGAGCCATTCTTTCCATTCTTTCTCGGATTCTTCCACCAAGAGATTCTCTTTTTTGAAACCTTGAGATAAGGCAAATTGCAAGGCGCCATCGCCTACCAACATCACGTGAGGGGTTTTCTCCATAACCGCTCTCGCCACAGAAATGGGATGTTTGATGTGTTCCAAAGCCGCTACCGAACCAATATTAGCAAATTCGTCCATGATACAAGCATCGAGCGTTACTTTGCCGTCTCGATCCGGTCTTCCGCCGTAACCAACACTTCTCTCTTTGGGATCGCCTTCGGGGATTTTTACTCCGGCTTCCACGGCATCGAGCGCACGACCGTTATTTTTTAGAATTTCCCATGCGGCCCCATTGGCTTGCACTCCGAAATTCCATGTAGAAATTACAATTGGCTTATTGATTTTACCTTTTGGCTTTACCAAATTATCGTCTTTAGAAGCAAACGATTGCAAAGCTATAGCTACGGAACCTGCCGCGGCTGTTTTGAGAAAATTTCTGCGATTGCTCATGATTATTCTACGGTTATTTCGTCTGCAAAAAGCCAAGCTTTATTTCCGGCTCCGGGTTGACCATCGGGGATAATCCCGAAGTTTTCCGCTGTAACTTTTACAAATTGTATGTTTTTATGATGGCATTTGATGTCGACTTGACCGTTAGCTTTGAGGATTTCTTCGTAAGTGAAAGTGCCGACGGTTTCAAATTGTATCATGTCTTCTGAAACTTGGAAAGTCACTTTTTTAGGAAAATAAATCCAAGATGACGGACTGTTCAACAAGCCGAGACTCAATTGATTGATTTTTTGTTTTTGACCCAAATCAATAGTAGCATTCAAGTCGACTCCGGAAAAGCCTAACCAATGCTGTCCGAATTTGGCTTTATCGCCTTTGATACCGTCTACCAAAGTAAATCCGCCTCCTTTAGCATAATTGCCACTTGGTGGATTTTGAAGCGAAACCAATTGGCTGGTGGCTTTGTGAATGTGGAATGTCATTTCCGCTACATTACTTTTGGCCTTTTCGTTCTCGAAATATTGGGCTTTAACCGTTTGAGATTTGGTAATCTCTATGGCTTGATCATACACTCTTGATTGGGTTGTTGGCATAGTACCATCTGAGGTATATCGAATACCATTTCCCGATTGAGCGTTTTTCAACAAAAACAATACACCATTACCTCCGGGCCTTGGCATCACCTCCGAGGTAATTTCAAATAAAGCTTTACTGTAGTTGATGCCTTCTTGTTCAAATCTTTTGAAATGCTGTACCATTCGCTTTTGAAAATCGGCATATTGATTGGGATTAGAAGTGCCCCAAAGCACTTCGGATAAAGCCATCATTCGAGGAAAAATCATGTATTCCACTTGTGCAGGCGAAGTGATGTATTCTGTCCAAACATTGGCTTGAGCGCCTAAAATATATTTGGATTCAGCCGCTGAAAGTTCTTTTGGAATCGGATTAAACGAATACACTTTATCAACGGGAGTGTAGCCGCCGATGGCTAAAGGTTCGTTTTGCGGATTGCCTTGGTAATGGTCAAAATAACAATGCGAGCCGGGCGTCATCACCACGAAATGTCTTTCTTTGGCCGCAGCTATGCCGCCATCGGTACCGCGCCAACTCATTACCGCTGCGTTGGGTGCTAAACCACCTTCGAGTATTTCATCCCAACCGATGATTTTTCGGCCTTTGCTGTTGACAAACTTTTCGATTCTTTGGATAAAATAACTTTGCAGTTCGTGTTCATCTTTTAGGCCTTTTTCTCGAATTAAATTTTGGCAATGCGCACATTTTTTCCATCGGGTTTTCGGACATTCATCTCCTCCGATGTGGATGTATTGAGAAGGAAAAAGTGAAATAACTTCAGATAAAATATTTTCCAGAAAAGTGAAAGTTGCTTCTTTCGGACAAAAAACATCGTCTAAAACGCCCCATTGTTTTTCTACTTCAAACGGACCGCCAGTACAGGAATATTGAGGATAAGCAGCCAAAGCGGCTACCGCATGACCGGGCATTTCAATTTCAGGTACGACGGTAATGTGTCGCTGTTGGGCATAAGCTACGACTTCTTTAATTTGGTCTTGCGTGTAAAATCCGCCATAGCGGATGGTATCGTATTTTTGTTCATTGTAATGGCCTACCATAGAACCATTGCGCCATGCGCCGACTTTGGTGAGTTTAGGATATTGTTTGATTTCGATACGCCAGCCTTGATCATCGGTTAAATGCCAATGAAAAGTATTGAACTTGTACATCGCCAGATAATCGATATATTTTTTAACAAAATCGACTGAGAAAAAATGTCGGGCACAATCGAGGTGCATGCCGCGCCATTGGAATTTAGGATAATCATTGATTTTTAAACACGGTATTTTGATTTCCCTCTTATTTTCGGAAGGAATCAATTGTAACAGCGTTTGGATACCGTAGAAAAATCCGGTATTATATTCGGCTTTGATAGCGATTGCTTTCTCGGAAACCGTTAAACTATAGGGTTCTTTGACACCACTTGCAGCAGGACCGTCCACATCAAAACTCAAACTGATTTTAGAACCATTCGACACGGGAACGATTTTCAAGTTTAAACCTGTTAGTTGTTTGATGGCCATTTGAAGATACTGTGCTTCAAAACTACTGGCATCAGCCTGAATAACGGTTTTATCGGTTAACAAAAAAATACCATTTTCTATTTTAACCTGACCGGGTTGCGGTATTAGAGGCAATGAATTTTGAGAAAATCCAATTGTAACAAGCAGCAGTAAAAAAGCCGTTAGTTTGGTTGTCATGAAAGTGTTGTTTGTTTTGCTAAAAATAAACAAAAAAACAAAAAAAATGCCTCACTTTCGTGAGGCATTTCATTATATATAATTCTTGCGATTATTTTAAAGCATCTACTTTAGCTTTAACTTCCGCTTCAGTACCTTCAAATTTTTGAGTAGTTGCTGTTCCGCCTACTGTAGTTGTAACAGTTGCTGTGGCTTTACCATTGTTGTTAGTGATTTCAACTCTAACATCTTTATTAGTGGCAACAGCACCCGGTTTGGCACAACAATCAGCTTTTTTATCAGCAATAAATTTACCATCAGCACCGTAATGAGATAAACAAGCTTCTTTTTGCTCCGGTGTACAACCTAAAGAATCGCACATTTTAGCACATTCTTCTTTGGTCATGTCTTTGCATTTGCTCATATCGCATTTGCCAATCATATCACCACTACACTCTTTTTTCATTTCCACAGTGCACTCCATTTTTTTTGTCTCTGCACCATGACCTGAACCTAAGATTGGGGCAATTACCAATCCTACCAAACAAGTTAATTTGATTAAGATGTTCATTGAAGGACCTGAAGTATCTTTAAATGGATCACCAACAGTATCTCCGGTTACCGCCGCTTTGTGTGCATCGGAACCTTTGAAAGTCATTTCTCCGTTGATTTCCACACCGGCTTCGAATGATTTCTTAGCATTATCCCAAGCACCACCGGCATTGTTTTGGAAGATAGCCCAAAGTACACCGGATACACAAACACCAGCCATATAACCTCCTAAAGCTTCAGCACCCATCAAGGCACCCACAATAATTGGAGTAATGATAGTGATAGCACCAGGCAACATCATTTCGCGCAAGGCTGCTTTAGTAGAAATATCAACACATTTTCCGTATTCAGGTTTTCCGGTACCTTCCATAATACCCGGAATTTCTCTGAACTGACGACGAACTTCTTGTACCATGTCCATAGCCGCTTTCCCTACAGATTGCATTGCTAAAGCAGAGAATACTACAGGAATCATACCTCCGACAAATAAAGCTGCCAATACATCGGCTTTGAAGATATTGATACCATCAATGCCTGTAAAGGTTACATAAGCAGCAAATAAAGCCAAAGCAGTTAAGGCTGCAGAAGCGATAGCAAAACCTTTACCTACCGCTGCAGTAGTATTACCAACTGAATCCAATACGTCTGTTCTTTGACGCACTTCTTTTGGTAATTCACTCATTTCGGCTACACCACCGGCATTATCAGCGATTGGCCCGAACGCATCGATAGCCAACTGCATTGCAGTAGTTGCCATCATGGCAGAAGCAGCGATAGCAACACCGTAGAATCCGGCTAATGCATAAGCTCCCCAGATAGCGGCAGCAAATAACAATACGGAACCAAAAGTAGATTTCATTCCGGTAGCTAAACCGGCAATAATGTTAGTAGCTGCTCCGGTTGAAGAGTTTTGAACGATATTCAATACCGGTTTTTTACCTAAAGCAGTGAAGTATTCTGTGATAGCAGAAATCAATAGCCCAACACCTAAACCAACTAAAGTAGCATAGAATACGTTGATACGAGCAATTTCTTTAACCCCTTCTCCAAAGAATTTCATACTGATTTTCTCCGGTAACATCATATCGATTAAGAACCAACAAGCTACTACAGTCAAAACTAAAGAAACATAGTTTCCTAAGTTTAACGAACCTTGCACTTGTGCTTCTTTAGCTTCGTTATTTTTAATTTTCACAAAGAAAGTACCTACAATAGAAGCCAAAATTCCAACACCGGCAATAACCAATGGTAATAAAATCGGTCCCATTCCGTCGAAAGCATCAGTGTATTGAGCTCCTGAAGCTTCGGTCATATCTTTAATGATGTAGTTACCTAAAACCATAGAAGCCAAAACAGTAGCCACATAAGAACCGAATAAATCGGCACCCATTCCGGCAACGTCTCCCACGTTGTCTCCTACGTTATCAGCGATAGTAGCAGGGTTACGCGGATCATCTTCAGGAATACCGGCTTCCACTTTACCAACTAAGTCAGCACCTACGTCAGCAGCTTTGGTATAAATACCACCACCAACACGAGCAAACAATGCGATTGACTCAGCACCTAAAGAGAAACCGGCCAATGTTTCCAACACTAAAGTCATATTTTCATAGAATGACTTGGTAGCATCACCCATGAATTGATTTAAAAATAATAAAAAGAAAATGCTCAAACCCAATACTGCCAAACCGGCAACACCTAAGCCCATTACCGTTCCACCGCCGAATGACACATTCAACGCTTTAGGCAAACTGGTTTTAGCGGCTTGAGTAGTTCTCACGTTAGCTTTAGTTGCAATTCTCATCCCGATATTTCCGGCTAATGCAGAAAAAATAGCTCCGAAAATGAAAGCAACAACAATCATCCAGTGAGAAGTTTTTACTACTTGGGAAACCGCAAAAAGGGCTACAGATGCAATAACAACGAATACTGCTAAGATTCTGTATTCAGCTTTAAGGAAAGCCATAGCTCCCTCTTGAATACTTTTTGAAATGCTTTGCATTTTTTCATCTCCGGCATCTTGTTTGTTAACCCACATGGCTTTAACTCCCATGAATACAAGTCCTAAAACTGCCATTACAATTGGCACGTACATCATAAATTTTTCCATTGTTTTTTTATTTATCGGTCGCAAAAGTAACAAAACTTTAACAAATAAAAACAATATCGCGAGTGAATATTAGTGAAATTGATATACATGATTTTTTAAGCTCGGTATATTTTGGTGTTTTAAAAATATTGCACAGTGGTTCAAAAAAACTATTTTTGGAAAAACAATGAGGTACTTCATGGAAATTAAAACGCTTTCTATCATCATTCCGGCTTACAACGAAGGCCAGACTATTTATAATATTTTGGATAAGATTAAAGCGGTTTCTTTGCTCAATAACATTGAAAAAGAAGTGGTTATCGTGAACGATTGCAGTACAGACAACACTGCTGAAAGCATTGAAAATTACATCAAAAACAATCCTGCCTTAAAGATTAATTATTTACAGCATCCCAAAAACAAGGGCAAAGGCGCTGCCTTACATACCGGAATCAAGAGCGCTTCGGGGGAGGTCATTATCATTCAGGATGCCGATTTGGAATATGATCCCAACGAATACAACACTCTTTTAAAACCTATAGTTGAGGGTGTAGCCGATGTAGTTTACGGCAGTCGTTTCATGGGTGGAAAGCCTCATCGCATTTTATTTTTTTGGCACAGCATCGGCAATAAATTTTTGACTTTTCTGAGCAATATGTTTTCCAATTTGAATTTAACCGATATGGAAACTTGCTACAAAATGTTTCGTGCCGACATCTTGAAATCAATACCGCTTTGTGAGAATCGATTTGGTTTTGAACCGGAAGTAACCCTCAAAGTTGCTCGAATTCCAAATATCAGAATTTATGAAGTGGGTATCAGCTATTACGGCCGGACTTTTGAAGAAGGAAAAAAAATAAGTTGGCGAGACGGATTCAGAGCCATCTACTGTATTTTGAAATACGGTATTTTTCGATGATTAGAAAATGAACTTTCTGTTTCTCTTAACCAGATAATGGTGCCATAAAAAATAGGTTGCCGTGGTCCTGTAGGGTTTCCAATTTTCAGCTAAAGCAATCATCTCTTCCTTTTGTTCAAGACCATAAAGCTCTTTGATGGTATTGACTACCGCAATATCGCCTATTGGAAGAACATCGGGAGATTGCAAAGCGAACATCAAATAGACATCGATAGTCCAATGTCCGATACCTTTGATATTAATTAACGCTTTTCTAACCTCATCCGGATGTTGGTTAGACAAGGCTTCCAAAACCAAACTTTTATCCAGAATGGCTTCAGCCAAGGCTTTGAGGTATTTGCTTTTTTGCCTACTGACACCACAACTTCTTAAGATTTCTTCCGAAGCAGTCATGATGGACTTCGGGCTAACTTCTCCCAGAGCATTCTCAATTTTGAGATAACAAGCTCTTGCAGACTCTATCGAAACCTGTTGCTCCAATATGAGTTTACACAAAGTTTGAAATCCTTCCGGCCGTGATGGCGTGAATGGTTGTCCGTATTTTTGATACAAACTGCTAAATACAGCATCGTTTTCGACCAAAAAAGCAATCGCCGGTTCCATTTTAAAAATAGAACCCAAACGATCCTTTAATGGTAAAATTATTAGTGTCCGGAATGTCTCTGTAATTGGCTCTCCAAGCAAAATCCAAACGGAAAACTTTGAAAATATTGCCAATTCCGGCACTGTATTCCCAGTATGGTTTTTCCGGTGCTTGGTAAACCAAACCCGAGGCATTGATGGCTCTGTTTTCATCAGATACCGTTCCATAAACACCTCTTACACCAATAATTTCTCTCAAGTTTAATTTTCGAATACCCGGAATTCGGGCGAAAATTTTTCCGTTGAAATTGTGTTCCCATTGCATAGTAGCATATTCATCGGCTACAAATTCATAGAAATTAAGGTTGCTGAAAGTGTTTTGAATGATAAAATACGTTTGGTTCCCCGGCACTACACTCATCAACCCGAGCGGTACTTGACCGAACGTTTTTCCTAATTCCATGGTAAAATTAGAACGCCCTAAAGCACCTATAACCACCGGCTGTTTGTAGTACAATTGGATTTTTTGATAATCAAAATCGCTATCGATTAGACCTTTAAAACCTTGACTGTAGTTGATAAAGAAACGGCTGTAAGGACTGTCGATTTCTCTTCTTTCTACACCATAACCAATGGTTTTCCGTTTTGGTGTATATTCTACCTGTAAGTTCAATTCCGATTGTTTCACTTCGCTGGCCGTAGTGGTGAAAGTGTTATCGGTAAAATAATTCAAACTAAAGGTTTCGGAGGCCGATTCGAGTGTACGATAAGAAAAACCTAATTGGAAGGTTAAATTCTTCACCGGTTCCATTTCCACTGCCAAAGTACTCAAGTTGATGTTGGTCAGCTTTCCGTTGGCAGCCGTAGTAAACAACCCTGAAGATGCGTAACTTCTACCCAAAACATCATTAGTAGTGGTTAAACTCGCACCAATTTGCTCCACATCTCTTCGATTCCCTCCGGAGATAATGACACGGTTCTTTTTGTCAACCATCCATTTCCCGGAAACGCCGTATTTGAATTTATTGTCGTCGAAACCATAAGCAGTGTAAGCTTGTATACGCCACAAATCGTTCGGTCCGAAATAAGTTCTTCCGCCGGCTCTCAATCGCCAACCTTCTACATCATTGAAACCTACAGTAGAAAAAATGGGTCCGTAATCGAGTTTCCATTTCGGAATTTCGATGTAACCGCTTCCTAAAATCGACACCAAACTGTACATTTGTTTGAAGCGCTTCACGGTTTTTAAAGTGTCAATCATTTTGTAAATTCCGACTTCATCTTTGTTGAGTCGCTCAAAACGATTTTCTTCCCAATATTCATCGGATTTGGCATACACGGAATTGTCTATGTAATTGACTTCTTCTTTGTAGAATTTCTCCGGTTTCTTTTCATCGAATTTAAAATTGCGATATAAAGTGGTTCTTTTCCCGTAAACCCCTTTCGATTCTTCTTTTTTGCGAAGGGCAAAATCCGACATCATATAATCGCGCGTTGGCAAGAAAACCGAATCATTCAACACTTCAAATTCTTGTTCGATGTAAATATCTTTTACCCAGTTGATGTTGGCGCTTTTGGTCACCGCCATGTTGATGGTTTTAATGGCAAAAGTGGAATCGTTTACCCAAAAATCACCCTTAAATGTCAGTTCATTTTTGCGTCGCGGATAAAACACAATGTTGTAACACCATTTGTTGTCGATAAAAGCCGTATCGGTCAATACATAATTATATACGTCAATTCCGGTGCGCGATAACGGACTCACAAAACTCTTGTCGAAGAAATTCAGATAATTATCATAAATATCGAAATCGTTGTACAAATCTTTGATAAACATATTCACGCCATCGCCGTTCCCCAATCCGGAATTTTTATTGGCTTTGAGGATTTCTTTCGTCTTTTTGGCTTCGTTATCGCCATAAAAATCAGAAAGCGATTCGTTGATAAAAATCGGCAAATACGTTTTACCCGTTACGCTGGAAGTATCAATGTTTTTGAATACAAACTCCATACCTTTGAAGAGCTTGTTTTTCATGAATGCACTGTCTATGGTGTTCATGTCGAACTCTACTTTCTCGTATTTTTCGTATTGGTATTGTTTGAACATTTTCAAGCCGTTTTTGCGACGGCGTTCCCAAATTTTGCGCAAGATGTCTAACGCAGGATTGTCTTTTTTGGATGTTTTTCCGGCGTAAATCTTTACCTCTTTTAAGGCATTCCCTTCGGTTAACACTACTTTAAAATCGTAGTTTACCAACTTAGGTAACTTGACTTCTTTTTCGGGAAACCCCACAAACGAAACGATGATGGCGGTGTAATTGTTAGGCGATTCGATGTAAAATCTTCCGTCTTCATTCGACACTACGCCTACTTGCGAGCCTTTAAACACAATATTGGCATAAGGTATCGGTTGGTTGGTATTGTCGAGAACAATTCCACTTACCTTGGTTTGCGCGAATAAACTACACGCAATAAAGAAAACAACTAGTGTAAATATTTTTTTCATGGGCAAAAAAAAACTTCATCTGATTCATGAGATGAAGTTTCAAATATAGTTATTTAGATTACTAGATTTCAGACTTCATGGAATTTTAGAGTTTTTCTAACTTTCCGACGGTCTAGTAGTCTAACAATCTATTTGTATGTTACTTTTTTTACAGCTTTAATTACATCTTCTGCATTAGGCAACCATTCTTTTAACAAAGTTGGTGAGTAAGGAGCCGGTGTATCAGCTGTGGTAATTCTTTGGATAGGAGCATCTAAGTAATCAAAAGCTCTTTCTTGAACCATATACGTCACTTCAGAAGCCACACTGGCAAAAGGCCAAGCTTCTTCCAAAACTACCAAACGATTGGTTTTTTTAACCGAGTTGATAATGGTATCATAATCCATAGGACGAACTGTTCTCAAATCGATAATTTCACAAGAAATACCTTCTTTAGCTAATTCATCAGCAGCAATAAAAGCTTCTTTGATGATTTTACCAAAAGAAACGATAGTCACATCGGTACCTTCTCTTTTTACATCAGCAACACCTAACGGGATAGTGTATTCTTCTTCAGGCACTTCGCCTTTGTCGCCATACATTTGTTCCGATTCCATAAAGATTACCGGGTCATTATCGCGGATAGCTGACTTCAATAAACCTTTAGCATCGTAAGGTGTTGATGGCACTACCACTTTCAATCCAGGCGTATTGGCATACCAATTTTCAAAGGCTTGTGAGTGTGTAGCACCCAATTGTCCGGCAGAAGCGGTTGGGCCGCGGAAAACCATCGGCATTGGGAATTGTCCGGCCGACATTTGACGCATTTTTGCAGCGTTATTGATAATTTGATCAATCCCAACCAAGGAGAAATTGAATGTCATGAATTCAACTATCGGTCGGCATCCGTTCATGGCTGAACCCACGGCAATTCCGGCAAAACCAAGCTCTGCGATCGGGGTATCAATGACTCTTTTCGGACCGAACTCATCCAACATTCCTTTAGAAGCTTTGTAAGCACCGTTGTATTCGGCTACTTCCTCACCCATTAAATAAACTGACTCGTCGCGACGCATTTCTTCGCTCATCGCCTCGGCAACTGCTTCTCTAAATTGTATCGTTCTCATATTTCGGATTGTGTTACTGTCTATAATTTTGAATGGCAAAAATAAAAATTAAATACGATTAAAAAACATTTCTTCGGCTTAATTAACTGCCTAATCTGATGTCATTAACAGCAAGTCGGTTTAAACACGCTACGAAATCGATTGAAATTTGAAAAAATATTATGCGCGCATACAAAAATTAGAAATATATTTTATACTTTTACGGTCAGAAAAAAAATTCACTTAATAAACGCAACAATGAAAATATTAGTTTGCATCAGTCACGTGCCTGATACTACTTCAAAAATCAACTTTGTGAACGGTGATACTGAATTTGACACCAATGGCGTACAATTCGTAATCAACCCTAACGACGAGTTCGGATTAACCAGAGCCATTTGGTTCCAAGAGCAACAAGGTGCCAACGTAACAGTAGTTAATGTAGGCGGACCGGACACAGAGCCAACGCTGAGAAAAGCTTTAGCCATCGGTGCTAACGAAGCGATTCGCGTAAACGCTACTCCTACCGACGGATTTTTTGTAGCCAAACAATTAGCCGAAGTGGTAAAACAAGGTCAATACGACTTGGTAATCTGCGGTAAAGAATCGTTGGATTACAACGGCGGAATGGTTCCAGGCATGTTAGCCGGTTTGTTAGATTACAACTTTGTAAACTCTTGTACCGAATTGACCATCGACGGCAGTGCAGCCAAAGCGGCTCGTGAAATCGACGGCGGAAAAGAAACTATTTCAGCTTCATTGCCATTAGTAATCGGAGGTCAAAAAGGCTTGGTGGAAGAAAAAGACTTGCGCATCCCAAACATGCGTGGTATCATGACCGCCAGAACCAAAGTATTAACGGTATTAGAACCGGTAAGCGCGAACAACAACACCAAAGCGGTAAAATTTGAAAAACCGGCTCCGAAATCGGCTGTAAAATTATTTGCTGCCGACGATTTAGACGGCTTAATCAACGCTTTACACAACGAAGCTAAAGTGATTTAAGAATGAAGAATGTTGATTTAAGATTGCAGATTGTAATCCAGAATCATTTCAAAAATCAAAAATCGTTAATCTAAAATCTAAAATTATTATGTCATTATTAATATATGCAGAATCGGCCGACGGAAAATTCAAAAAAGTAGCTTTTGAATTAGCATCTTATGCCAAAAAAGTAGCCGAATCTTTAGGCACCACTGTTACAGCTGTAACGGTAAACGCCGGAAACGTATCGGATTTATCCAAATACGGTGTAGACAAAGTATTAAAAGTAACCAACGATAAATTGGCCAACTTCAACGCCAAAGCCTACGCAGATGTGGTGAAACAAGCCGCTCAAAAAGAAGGCGCCAAAGTAATTTTATTATCATCTACTACCGACAGTTTGTATATGGCACCATTAGTAGCCGTTGGCTTAGAAGCCGGATATGCTTCTAACGTTGTTGGATTACCAATAAGTACTTCTCCTTTCCAAGTAAAGAGAACAGCCTTTTCTAACAAAGCCTTCAACATCACAGAAATTGCTACCGATGTCAAAGTACTGAGCTTAGCCAAAAACTCTTACGGGGTTTTTGAAAGCGCTGCTTCAGCTACGGAAGAAGATTTCGCTCCAAATTTAAACGAAGCCGATTTCAACGTAAAAGTGGCTTCAGTAGAAAAAACAACCGGAAAAGTAACCATTGCCGATGCTGACGTAGTAGTATCCGGAGGTCGCGGATTAAAAGGTCCTGAAAATTGGGGCATCTTGGAAGATTTGGCTTCAGTCCTTGGCGCTGCCACCGCTTGTTCCAAACCGGTATCCGATTTGGGTTGGAGACCTCACAGTGAGCACGTAGGCCAAACCGGAAAACCGGTAGCGACCAATTTGTACATCGCCGTGGGTATTTCAGGAGCGATACAGCACATCGCCGGCATCAACTCTTCCAAAGTAAAAGTAGTCATCAACAGCGATGCCGAAGCGCCGTTCTTTAAAGTAGCGGATTACGGAATTGTAGGCGATGCTTTCGAAATTTTACCAAAATTAACCGAGAAACTGGCAGCCTTCAAAGCGCAAAACGCCTAAGCTTTCGGACATATACAATAAAGAGTCGTTAAAACTGATTTTAGCGGCTCTTTTTTTATGCCTGCCATTTTAAGAAGCGAAAAGTTTTTGTTACTTTGCAGTCCATATTCCTGCCATACGTTGCAATCTTTTTGTTTTGTCATACTGAGCCTGTCGAAGTACAAAACAAAAAGGATTTCCACTCCTGTCAGGGCTATAAAGGATTGGTATTGAATGTCGGGAAACTGGGTTTCCTAAATATTTAATCTGAAATCTACATTCTAAAATCAGCAATTTAAAAGCTACAATGAGTTTAGTAAAACTAACCATCAAAGGAATATCATACAGCCAAACACAAAACGGTGCTTACGCCCTAATTTTAAACGAAGTAGACGGCGAAAGAAAACTACCCATTGTGATTGGTGCTTTCGAGGCGCAGTCTATTGCCATCGCCTTAGAAAAAGAAATCAAACCACCGCGTCCGTTAACACACGACTTGTTCAAAAGTTTCGCCGACCGCTTTGATATCGTAGTCAAGCAAGTCATTATCCACAAATTGGTCGACGGTGTTTTCTACTCGAGTATCATTTGCGAACGCGATAAAATAGAAGAAATCATCGATGCCAGAACTTCAGATGCCATTGCCTTGGCACTGCGATTCAACGCTCCGATATTTACCTACAAAAACATTTTGGACAAAGCCGGCATTTACCTCAACACCAATCCGGCCGACATCGACAATCAAAATGCTGACGACGATGGTGTACTGTCTACTCCGGAAACCTTCGGATTGGACAGCGATGGCAATGCAGGCGACGCTTATGTCAGCATGAGTCTGACCGAATTGCATGAATCTTTAGAGAAAGCCGTTCAAGATGAAGACTATGAAAAAGCGGCCAAAATTAGAGATGAAATTTCGAAACGCGAATCTTAAAACCGTGAAACATTTAACCCGAAACTCGAAACCAACATGAAGCAGTACCACGATTTAATGCGACACGTTTTAGAAAACGGTTGTCAAAAAGGAGACCGAACCGGAACCGGAACTAAAAGTGTATTCGGTTACCAAATGCGATTTGACTTGAGCGAGGGTTTCCCAATGGTAACCACCAAAAAGCTGCATTTAAAATCGATTATTTACGAATTGCTTTGGTTTTTGAAAGGTGACACCAACATTGGTTATTTAAAAGAAAACGGCGTTAGAATTTGGGACGAATGGGCTGATGAAAACGGCGATTTAGGTCCGGTTTACGGTCACCAATGGCGCAATTGGAACAGCGAAGAAATTGACCAAATCACGGAATTGATTGAAACCCTTAAAACCAATCCAAACAGCCGACGCATGTTGGTTTCTGCTTGGAATCCATCGGTGTTACCGGATACATCCAAATCATTTGCCGAAAATGTAGCCAACGGAAAAGCCGCTTTACCACCATGCCATGCTTTCTTTCAATTTTATGTAGCCGACGGTAAATTGTCTTGTCAACTCTACCAAAGAAGCGCGGATATTTTCTTAGGCGTTCCGTTCAATATTGCTTCGTATGCCTTGTTTACCATGATGATAGCTCAGGTTTGCGATTTGCAAGCAGGCGAATTCATTCACACTTTCGGCGACGCACACATTTACAACAACCATTTTGAACAAGTCGAATTGCAATTGTCACGTGAACCAAGACCTTTACCTAAAATGATTTTAAATCCGGAAATAAAAAATATCTTCGATTTTACTTTTGAGGATTTCACCTTAGTTGATTATGACCCACATCCGCACATTAAAGGACAAGTAGCGGTATAAAACAAAAAATCCGTCTCGAAATCGAGACGGATTTTTTCTAACCAAAACTAAAACCTATAGTGCCAAAACACTATTTTCTGAACCGGCAAACTCGTTATAGGCATAACTGTCTGCTTGCGGATCGTTCACATAAGAACCATCCACTAAATATTTAAACTCGAAAGTATTGTCTTTAGGTAAATCAAAAGTAGCTTTGAAAGTGCCGTTTTTCAATTTAGACAACTCTCCTTCAGCCGGATTCCAATTGTTGAAATCACCAACCACTGCAGCCGTATTGGCTTCTTTTGCTTCGATTGAAAAAGTAACTTTTACAACCGGCTTTGTCTTAATAACTTGTTTTTTAATAGCCATAACTATTTCATTTATAGATTACTGCAACAAAGTAAAGCGATTTTAGAGTACCTTTTACATGCCGATTTATTTTTACGACTTTACCAAAAAGTACGCCTATTTTAAAGAAGATTTACAATTTATGTCCCCTTAAATTTTACATCCGAGATTAAGAAATCGGTTTCGTAATGCATTATCTCAAAAACAGATTTTCCCGTTTTAAAAATAAATTTTACCTTTAAACCATAAATTTCGTCTTATGGAGCCCAACCAACACGAATTATACGAATATGCACGCAATCGTATCAAACAAAAAAAGCGATTGTTCCAGCACTTTATAGTTTTTGTAATTGGCTGTGTGTTTTTGTTTGCGGCCAACCATATCCTTTCCTATCATGATGAAACCAATTGGTGGATTTGGGTAGCCAGTTTGTGGTGTTGTTTGTTTGTTTTTCACGTTATCAAAGTATTGATTACCGACAGTTTCATGAATAAAAATTGGGAACGCGCCCAAATAGACAAACTCATGCTCAAACAAACCAAAAAAATTGAACAACTTAAAAACGACTTAGAAAACGCCAAATCCAACCTATAATGATTACAGTAATTGCCGCTGTGGCTCAAAACAATGCTTTAGGAAAAGAAAACCAACTCCTTTGGCATTTGCCTGATGATTTTAAAAGATTCAAAACGCTCACTTCCGGACACTATATCATTATGGGACGCAAAACCTTTGAAAGCTTTCCGAAACCTTTGCCCAACAGAACCCATGTAATTATAACCCGCCAATCCGACTACCAGCCGGAAGGATGTATCGTAGTGAACTCCTTGGAGAAAGCGATTGAAGTTTGTCCAAAAAACGAAGAAGTCTTTGTTATAGGTGGCGGAGAAATTTACCGTCAGTCGATAGCCTTGGCAGACAAACTCGATTTGACTAAAGTACACCATTCTTTTGATGCCGACACTTTTTTCCCTGAGGTTGACCTTTCACAATGGCAACTCATTTTTGAAGAATTCCACCCTAAAGATGAGCGTCACGAGTACGATTTTACCTTTGAGACTTACTTGAGAAAATAGTGTACTAAGAGCAACACTAATCCAACACTTTTTTTATCGGATTTCAAGACTTTGAAATTTAGGAACTTTGCAACTCTGCATTATAATAGCTTATATTTGCAGAAAATTGCAACGATGTCAAAGCAAATTACGCCTTATAAGGAATCTTCTTTAGGCAAAAAAGAACAAGTAACCCAAATGTTCGATAACATTTCGGGAGAATATGACGGATTGAACCGTGTGATTTCTTTAGGAATCGACATGAAATGGCGCAAAAAAGTCATTGCATTGGTCAAAGCCCACAACCCTAAAATTGCCCTCGATATTGCCACAGGAACCGGAGATTTGGCTATAATGATGGCTGAAGCTACTGCAGCGGAAAAAATTATCGGTCTTGATTTATCAGTAGGTATGCTGGACATTGGAAAGAAAAAAATACTCCACAAAAATTTGGCCGATAAAATAGAAATGGTGGTGGGCGACAGCGAAAACATCCCTTATCCGGAGAATCACTTTGACGTGATTACGGTTTCTTTCGGTATTCGAAATTTTGAAACTTTGGAGAAAGGTTTGGCAGAAATTTACCGAGTACTCAAACCGGGTGGTTTATTTGTGATTTTAGAAACCTCGGTACCTACAAAATTTCCATTCAAACAAGGATATGCTTTTCATACTAAAATAATTCTGCCTTTAGTAGGCAAACTGTTTTCTAAAGACAATAGCGCCTATGGCTATCTGTCGGAATCAGCCAGTCATTTTCCCTTTGGTGAGGCTTTAAACAATATTTTGAGAAAAGTTTCGTTTATAGACTGTAAAGCAATGCCGCAAACTTTTGGTGTGGCTACTATTTATACCGCTACCAAAAAATAAAATATGTACTTTAGCAAAAGCATGAAAAAGTTATTTGTCCTATTTATACTCATTACAACTGCTTCCCAGGCCCAATTCGGGAAAAGTACTTTTGCCAAAGACCCTATCATTAACTTGGAGAATTTTGACAAGCAAAGGGTATATTGGGGTTACTTTTTAGGCTTTAGTACTTTCGATTTTAAAACCGACTATAAAGTTCCCGGACAAGACATTAATGTCAAAGGCAACACCGGTTTTAACGTAGGTTTGGTAGGGGTTTTAAGGCTACATGAACATTTGGAATTGCGTTTTGAACCCGGCCTATATTATGCCAGTCGCACCCTAACCTATCCCGGATTTACCAATGACAGAGATGCTATCAGAGAGGTAAAAGCTACTTATATCGATTTTCCACTCATGTTGAAATTTTCTTCCTTGCGCACCGGAAATGTTCGACCGTATTTATTAGGTGGTGTTGGTGCAACATTAAATTTATCCAGCAACTCGAAATCTAAAGACGACAACTCCGAACAAAAATTCAGGGTACAACCATGGACCCGCAATTATACTTTCGGATTTGGGATAGACTTGTACTTTGAGTACTTCAAATTCTCCCCTTCTATCCGTGGTGTTTTTGGTTTTGGAGACGAATTGATTCGCGATGACGACCCGAACAGTCCGTGGACGGGCAATATCGAATCGCTGAAAACCCGAGCGGTTTTAATCAACTTTACTTTCCATTAGGAGTTTCTTCTGAACTCGCTTAAAAAGATGGCGGTTGCAGTAGCGACATTCAAACTTTCCGTTTGTTGAATATCGCCAAACCTTGGTATGGCAATTCTATTTTGAATGTTTTTTTCTAAGGCTTTGGAAATCCCATTGGCTTCATTTCCGAAAATCAAAATCCCTTCCAAAGGTAATTGTTCCTTGTAAATGTTTTTCCCATCCATAAAAGTTCCGAAAACAGGCAAGTCGGTTTCCGAGATGAAAGCGACTAAGTCGACATAATTTACCTGAACGCGACTCACAGAACCCATAGTAGCCTGAATCACTTTCGGATTGTAAAGATCTACGGTTTCCTTGGAACACAACAGTTGTTTAACGCCAAACCAATCGCACAATCTGATGATAGTCCCTAAATTTCCAGGATCTCTAATATCGTCCAAAGCAACAATCAATCCTTTATGTTGTAATTCTTTAGGTCTGGGAATTTGAAAAACTGCTAAACAAGAACTTGGTGTGCTCAGGGCTGATATACGCTTCATATCAGCTTCTTTAATCAAGGTTTTTTGCGCTGCAGGCACCTTTTCAAAAATACTTTCGGTCACAAATAAATGGTCGAGCACGATATTTGATTGCAACAATTCCTGTATTACTTTTACCCCTTCGGCTATAAACAGTTGATGCTCGTTTCGGTATTTTTTTTGTTGTAAACCGGTAATTAATTTTATTTGGTTTTTACTAACCATAAAATACTGTATTTTTGAATTAAATATTTACACCGCTTGAAAAAGAGTCTCACAAAAATATCATTATTTATTCTAATTGGACTAATTATCTTTGGTTGTAACTCGACCAAAAGAGTTCCCGACGGTAAAAGCTTACTCACCAAAAACAATATTTATATTGATGGTAAGAAAGACAATGCTGAAGAAGTCTTCAATCAATTGTACCAAAAACAAAACAGTGCCATTTTAGGTTTTCCCCTTCGCTTGAATATTTACAATTTGGCCAAGCCTAAATCGGATTCGCTTTTTAAAGCCAAAATGATTCAAAATCCGAAACGTTATTACCGCAAAGCCAAATGGTTGTCCAAAAAACAAGTAAAGAGATTAGGAGAATCTTTCTTATACTCGGGTGTAGACAATTTTTTAAGAAAAACAGGAGAAGCGCCGGTAGTTTTGGATACCAGCAGCACAAGAAGATCATTAAAAAGACTGCGCTCCTATTTTTTTAATCGAGGATATTTTGATGTTACCACGCAGTATAAAATTGACACCGTCAACAAGAAAAAAGTTAAGTTGCGCTACGACATCAATACCGGAAAACCATACATCATCGACAGCATAAAAACATTTATTGCCAGTACGGCGCTGGATTCTATATACCAATCCAAAAAACGCAATGCATTAATCAAATCGAAACAAAAATTTGAGACTGCTGCTTTTGATGAAGAACGCAAAAGAATTACCGAAGATTTCCGCAACAACGGTGCATTCCGATTCCAACAAAACTATGTTACTTTCGATATAGACACCCTAAAAAACAAGAGTATTGCCAATGTAGATTTAGTAATAGACAACGAGTCTATACGCATAGAAGACAGCATTAAAACCCAACCTTTTGAACTTTACAAAATCAGTAAGGTTAACATTTTTACCGACCATAGTCCGACTAATGTTAATGCGCCCATCAAAGACAGCGTGGTTTACAATGACTTTACACTTTACAGCACTAACAAACTAAAATACCGTCCTAAAGCCATTACGGATGGGATTTTTGTAACCAAAGGCAATTATTTCTCCGATTTCAGATCATCCATCACTTCAAGATATTTGAGCAACCTTAAAGTGTTCAACTATCCGTTAATTCAGTATGTGGAAGATAAGACGCAGAAAAACAGTTTGATTGCCAACGTATATCTGACCCCACGAAAAAAATACACTTTCGGTTTTTCGACCGACTTTACCCATTCCAACATCCAAGACTTCGGAATTACGGGAAACACATTTTTAGGCATTCGAAATGTATTTAACGGTGCAGAAACTTTTGAAATAGGGTTCAGAGGCAATATCGGTTCCTCTAAGGATTTGGCCAATCCCAACAACACTTTCTTCAACATCTCGGAAATCGGGGTAGATGCCAAACTGAATTTTCCTCGCATTTTCTTACCGTTCAAAACCGATAAAATCATTCCGAAAACCATGATTCCTTACACTACTTTAAGTGTAGGGTATGCCAAGCAAACAAACATTGGTCTCGACAAGCAAAACTTTACCAGTTCATTAACTTACAATTGGACTCCTAAAAGAAACACAAATTTCAAATTGGATTTGATCAACATACAGTTTGTAAAAAACCTAAATCCGTCCAATTATTTTAATATTTATCAATCCTCCTACAATACCCTGAACGAAATTGCCCAAAGTTATTTGCCGGCTACTTCGCCTTACTTCAATCAGGACACCGGCAAATTGCTCATAGAAGATGGTACGAACGGATTTATAAATGATGTTGCCAATGGCAATGTATCGCTTTCGTTGTCAGATGCTAAATCGGTGTTGAGTATCGTAGAGAGAAGACAACGTTTGATTGAAAACAACTTGATTTTTGCCACTAACATTTCCTTTACCAAAACCTCCAAAAAAGATTTGTTAGACAATGAATTTTACGCTATCAAAGCCAAGGTGGAATCAGCCGGTAACCTCTTATCCATTTTAGCCCGTGCTTCCAAGCAATTGCAAAACCAAAACGGCGCTAATACCTTTTTAGACGTTGAATTTTCACAATACCTAAAAGGAGAATTTGAATACATCAAGCATTGGGATTTAAGTCGCAAAAAGGTTTTTGCCACCAAAGTTTTTGCCGGTATTGCCGTGCCTTACGGCAACTCCGATGACGTACCTTTTTCCCGAAGTTACTTTGCCGGAGGAACCAACGACAACCGTGCTTGGCAATCTTACAGTTTAGGTCCCGGCGCCAGCGGAAGCTTTTTAGATTTTAACGAAGCGAATATGAAACTTGCTTTTAGTGCCGAATTCCGTTTCAACATTTTCCAGCAACTCAACGGAGCACTTTTTACCGACATTGGCAATATTTGGAATGTTTTGGATAATTCTAAAAATGAAGCTGCCCTATTTGAAGGTTTTAAATCTCTTGAAAATATTGCGATTGGAAGTGGTTTCGGTTTCCGTTACGACTTTAACTTCTTTATTGTTCGTTTGGATTTTGGCTTCAAAACCTACAACCCGTCTGAGTTTATAACCGACAAATGGTTTAAAGAAATGCGCTTTGACAAATCGGTTTTAAATATTGGTATAAATTATCCTTTCTAAAATCAGAAATTATTATTTTTGTAACCTTAACTTAAAAACGACACAAAACAATGGCTCACAATATCAAACCCGGAGTAGCTACCGGAGACGAAGTTCAAGCAATTTTCAACTACGCTAAAGAAAAAGGTTTTGCTTTACCGGCTGTTAACGTAATCGGTTCCAGCACTATCAACGGTGTTTTGGAAACGGCTGCTAAGTTAAATGCACCGGTTATTATTCAGTTTTCTAATGGCGGTGCGCAGTTCAATGCCGGAAAAGGGCTTTCCAATGAAGGAGAAAAAGCAGCCATTGCCGGAGCAGTAGCCGGAGCCAAACATATCCATACTTTAGCAGAAGCTTACGGCGCCACAGTAATTTTACATACTGACCATTGTGCGAAAAAACTGTTGCCTTGGATTGACGGTTTGTTAGACGCCTCTGAAAAACATTTTGCTGAAACCGGAAAACCGTTATACTCTTCTCACATGATTGATTTGTCGGAAGAACCATTACACGAAAACATCGAAATTTGCAAAGAATACTTGGCTCGTATGAGTAAAATGGGCATGACTCTAGAAATCGAGTTAGGTATCACCGGTGGTGAAGAAGACGGAGTAGACAATTCAGATGTTGACAGTTCAAAATTATATACACAACCGGAAGAAGTAGCGTATGCTTATGAAGAATTGATGAAAGTATCGCCTAAATTCACCATTGCAGCTGCTTTCGGAAACGTACACGGTGTTTACAAACCGGGGAACGTAAAACTGACTCCAAAAATCTTGAAAAACTCTCAGGATTATGTTCAAAATAAATTCAACACAGGACACAACCCGGTTGATTTTGTCTTCCACGGTGGCTCAGGTTCTACTTTGGAAGAAATCAGAGAAGCGATTTCCTACGGTGTGATTAAAATGAATATCGATACCGATTTACAATTCGCATTTACTGAAGGTATCAGAGATTATATGACTTCAAAAATTGATTATTTAAGAACCCAAATCGGAAGTCCTGAAGGTGCTGACTCTCCTAATAAAAAACACTACGACCCAAGAAAATGGATTCGTGAAGGAGAAGTGACTTTCAACAAACGATTAGAGCAAGCTTTTGCCGACTTGAATAACGTAAACACATTATAAATTTAGGATTAAGGATTTGGGATTGAGGACTTTTAATTCCTAATTCCTAATTCCTAATTCTCAAAATTCAAAATTATGGCTTGGTTTAAAAGAACAGAAAAAGGGATTCAAACGCCTACTGAAAATAAAAAAGACGTACCAAAAGGACTTTGGTACAAGTCGCCTACCGGAAAAATTATCGATCAAGATGAATTGGCTCGCAACTTGTGGGTAAGTCCGGAGGACGATTTTCACGTTAGAATTGGCAGCAAAGAGTACTTTGAAATTTTGTTTGACAATAATGAATTCAAAGAACTAGACGCTAAAATGACTTCCAAAGATCCCTTGAACTTTGTGGATACCAAGAAGTATTCAGACCGTTTAAAAGACGCTATCGACAAAACCGGATTGAAAGATGCGGTTCGTACCGGCGTTGGTAAATCCAAAGGAAAAGACTTGGTAGTTTGTTGTATGGATTTCGCCTTTATCGGTGGTTCTATGGGTGCAGTAGTGGGTGAAAAAATCGCTCGTGGTATTGACTACGCCATCAAACACAATACACCGTTTGTCATGATTTCAAAATCAGGTGGTGCTCGTATGATGGAAGCTGCTTACTCGTTGATGCAGTTGGCCAAAACATCGGCTAAATTAGCTCAATTGGCTGAAGCTAAAATTCCTTACATTTCTTTATGTACCGATCCAACAACCGGAGGAACAACAGCTTCATACGCCATGTTAGGCGATATTAATATTTCTGAACCGGGTGCTTTGATTGGCTTTGCAGGTCCGCGTGTTGTACGCGATACCACCGGTAAAGATTTACCGGAAGGTTTCCAAACCGCCGAATTCGTTTTAGAGCACGGTTTCTTGGATTTCATTGCTCACAGAAAAGAACTGAAAAACAAAATCAATTTGTACATCGATTTGATTTTGAATCAAGATATTCGATAAGTCATTATCTTAACCTATTAAAAAAGGCACAAACTTAGATTTTGTGCCTTTTTTTATTCTGTAAAGGAAAGGATAACAAATTACATTCCGCTGCGAATGGCTTCCACCGGATCTAGTTTTGAGGCCGAAATGGCAGGTAAAATTCCGGAGATGAGACCGACAATGATTGACAAACTTGTTCCAATTAACACATTGGAGAAGCTCAACACAAACTCAAACTCAAGGATATTGGTGAGCAACATAGCCAGCAACCAAACAATCAACAAGCCTATGGCGCCACCTATTAAACAAAGAATGATGGCTTCAAACAAAAACTGAAACAAGATAAATTTGTTTTTAGCTCCTAAAGACTTTTGAATTCCGATAAGATTGGTTCTTTCTTTCACCGAGACAAACATAATATTGGCAATACCAAAACCACCAACCAAAAACGAGAAGATACTGATGATGATACCGCCTACTCTTAAACTTCCTAAAAGGCCGTCAATCATATCGGTTAGTCCTGATAAAATGTTGATGAAAAAATTATCAATGTCGCCTTGTTTTACCCCTCGAAAGTTGCGTAACTTTTGAGCTATGTCACTTTTTAAAGCCTCAATATCGGTGCCTTTTTCAGGTTTGATTACAATAACGGGTAAGACCTGCGGATTGTTATCACCGTAAATTCTACGCAAAAAAGTAGCCGGGAAAAATGCCGAAGTATCATCGCCACCACCTATATCAATACCGGAACTTCCTTTCTTTTTGGTAACACCAATAACCGTAAATTTCTGCCCATACATTCTAACGGTTTTGCCAATAGGATTGAAACCATCAAACAAGTTTTGAGCAATATCATACCCTAACACAACCACCTGTTTACCGGAATACGATTCTGATTCGTTGAAAAAACGCCCTTCTGAAAACTCCAATCGCTGAATGTCTACAAATTCTGCCGTAACCGCCACCATATTCACAGCCTCAGATGTCCTGGACTCATAAGTAATGTTTTGACTAACGGTGAAATACTGAAAACAAGAGTTTTCCACATTTTTCATGGCCGTTTTCATGTATTGGTATTCTTCAAAAGTCACATTGGGAAACTGTTCTCTTTTCCATCTTGGCACATCCGTCGGCCCGAAAGATTGACTGGTTAGATAAATGGTATTTTTATCTAAGGTACTCAAGTCGTTCTGTATTTTTTGATCTAAGGAATCCACCGCAGCTAAAACTGCAATGATGGAGAATATACCAATCGTTACTCCCAACAAAGAAAGCATGGTACGGAGTTTATTGTTTCGCAAAGCATTCATGGCAAAAGCAAAACTTTCTTTGAGCAGTCTTAAATAGAGTAACATATGGCTAATTTATCTATGGGTAAATTTCCATAAAAATAATGGAAATCCCTATTAATTTTTGTTCCGTTTTATTTGTGTCAAAAAATAGCAGAATGTTACAAATCAAACTTGAATATTGCTATTAAAAAAACTACTTTTGCGGTCTCATTATAAACAACTGTTTTACACTTACAACACAACACCTATGAACACAACAAAAACAATCCAATCGGCCTTAATTTCGGTCTTTTACAAAGACGGTTTGGAACCGATCGTTCGGAAACTACACGAACAAAACGTAACCATTTATTCAACCGGCGGAACTGAAGAATTTATCAAACAACTTGGCATTCCTGTAGTTCCGGTTGAAGACGTTACTTCCTATCCTTCCATTTTAGGTGGTCGCGTAAAAACATTACATCCCAAAGTTTTTGGCGGGATTTTGAACCGTCAGGACAACGAAAGTGATGTACAACAAATGAAAGAGTACGAAATCCCTCAAATCGATTTGGTTATCGTTGACTTATATCCGTTTGAAAAAACAGTAGCTTCCGGAGCGAGTGAAGCCGATATTATTGAGAAAATTGACATCGGTGGTATTTCACTAATTCGCGCTGCTGCCAAGAACTTTAAAGATACTGTCATAGTGGCTTCGGTTAATGAATACGGATTTTTATTTGATTTGTTATCTACTCAAAACGGTGCCACTACCTTAGAGCAAAGAAGAACTTTAGCCACAAAAGCCTTTAATGTCTCTTCTCATTACGATTCGGCTATCTTTAATTATTTTAACAAAAATCAGGAAGAAACCGTTTTAAAAATCAGTGAGCAAAAAGGACAGGTGTTGCGTTACGGAGAAAATCCGCATCAAAAAGGATTTTTCTTCGGCGATTTCGATGCCATGTTTACCAAATTACACGGCAAAGAATTGTCATATAATAATTTATTAGACGTGGATGCCGCAGTAAATCTGATTTTAGAATTCAAGGAAAACGAGCCGACTTTCGCCATCTTAAAACACAACAATGCTTGCGGTTTGGCCACTCGAAATACGATGAAAGAAGCGTATTTAGCGGCTTTAGCAGGCGATCCGACTTCGGCTTTCGGTGGTGTATTAATTGCCAATGGCAACATAGACGAAGCTACTGCCAACGAAATCAACAGCTTATTCTGTGAAGTAGTAATTGCCCCAAGCTTTGATGAGAAAGCCATCGCCATCCTTTCCGAAAAGAAAAACAGAATCATCTTGGTTTTAAAAGAAACTGCGTTACCACAAATCAATGTAAGAACTTGTTTGAACGGTATTTTGGTACAGGAAAGAAATAACATCACAGACAATAAATCGCACTTAACTTACGTTACCAATACTAAGCCAAGCGAACAAGAAACAGAAGATTTACTTTTTGCTTCAAAAATTTGCAAAAATACCAAATCGAATACTATAGTGTTAGCAAAAAACAGTACATTAGTAGCATCGGGCACTGGACAGACTTCCAGAGTAGATGCTTTGAAACAAGCTATTGAAAAAGCCAATACGTTTAGATTCGATTTGAACGGAGCAGTAATGGCGAGTGATGCTTTTTTTCCGTTTCCGGATTGTGTGGAAATCGCTCATAGCGCAGGAATCACGGCAGTTATCCAGCCCGGCGGTTCTATAAAAGACGAGTTGAGCATCAATTTTTGCAACGAAAATAAAGTTGCCATGGTATTTACTGGAACACGTCATTTTAAACATTAATTTGTTTAACTTTGTGCGTTAAAATTTTATATAAACATTTAAACCCTTAAAAGACTTATGGGATTTTTTGATTTCATGACCGAGGATATCGCTATTGACCTTGGTACAGCCAATACGCTGATCATTCATAACGACAAAGTTGTAATTGATAGTCCGTCAATTGTAGCGCGTGATCGAATATCAGGGAAAATCATTGCGGTTGGAAAAGAAGCCAATATGATGCAAGGTAAAACCCATGAAAACATCAAAACCATACGTCCGTTGAAAGATGGTGTTATCGCTGATTTCGACGCTTCGGAAAAAATGATCAGTATGTTTATCAAAAGCATACCGGCCTTGAAGAAAAAAATGTTTACCCCTGCCCTACGCATGGTAGTTTGTATTCCTTCCGGAATTACTGAAGTGGAAATGCGTGCGGTAAAAGAATCGTGTGAACGCGTAAACGGTAAAGAAGTTTATTTGATTCACGAACCTATGGCAGCAGCTATCGGTATCGGTATCGACATTATGCAGCCGAAAGGAAACATGATTGTAGATATTGGTGGTGGAACTACAGAAATTGCAGTAATTGCCTTGGGCGGAATTGTTTGTGACAAATCGGTTAAAATTGCCGGTGACGTTTTCACCAACGATATCGTTTACTATATGAGAACGCAGCACAATTTATTTGTGGGAGAAAGCACTGCCGAGAAAATCAAAATCACTATCGGTGCTGCCACTGACGATTTAGAAACGCCGCCGGATGATATGTCCGTACAAGGTCGTGACTTGTTAACCGGAAAACCGAAACAAGTTGAAGTATCGTTCAGAGAAATTGCCAAAGCTTTAGACAAATCCATTCAACGTATTGAAGATGCGATCATGGAAACCCTATCGCAAACACCGCCTGAATTAGCAGCCGATATTTACAATACCGGTATTTACTTAGCCGGTGGAGGTTCGATGTTAAGAGGTTTGGACAAGCGTATTTCTCAAAAAACAGATTTACCGGTTTATATTGCCGAAGATCCTTTGAGAGCGGTAGTTCGCGGTACCGGAATGGCGCTTAAAAACATCCCGAAATTCAGAAGCATACTGATTAAATAAATTCCAAATAATAAATTCCAAATTCCAATCCGGAAATTCAACATCCTCTTTTTTGGAATTTGGTTTTTACCATTTGATTTTTAAAAAATTATAATTTTTTACGATGCAGCAAATAGTTAATTTTATTTTAAAAAACAGTAATCGCTTACTGTTTTTGCTGCTTTTGGTCATATCGCTTTCGCTTACTATTCAGTCGCATTCTTATCACAAAAGTAAAGTCATCAGCTCGGCTAATTTCTTTACTGGCGGGATTTATGAAAGGGTGAACAATATCAACGAGTATTTCAATTTGAAATCGCAAAACGAAGAATTGGCGTTGGAAAATGCCCGTTTAAAATCGTTGCTCTTCAATCAAAAAGACACGACCAAATTACCGGAGATTGATTCCATCAAAGGCGTTAAAAAAACGGACATCATAGTATCGAAAGTCATTCACAACTCTTATAGTGTTTTCGAGAACTACCTTACCATCAATAACGGTTCTTCGTCTGGCATCAAACGTAATATGGGTGTTATCAATAGCGCGGGTATTGTGGGTATAGTGGACAACACCTCTCCCAATTATGCTACCATCATTAGTATTTTGAATGTGAAGTCACAAATTAACGCCAAGATAAAGAAGTCCAATCACTTTGGTTCTTTGGTTTGGAACGGAAAAAGTACCGGCTTTGTTCAGTTGATTGACGTACCGAGATTGGCCGGCGTTCGCAAAGGCGACACTATAGTTACCGGTGGACAATCCATCATTTTCCCTGAAAATATTGGCATCGGAACCATCGACAAGGTTTACATAGATGATGTTACGAATTATTACACCTTAGACATCAAGTTGTTCAACGACATGACGAATCTCGGCCATGTTTACATCATTAAAAATAAAGATGCCGACGAAATTACTAAGTTAGAAAATCAAAATAAAAAAGATGAATAGCGCTTTACTGGGAAATATCGCCCGTTTCATCTTGTTGCTGTTTGCACAGGTTTTGATTTTTAACCGCATTGATTTGTTCGGATTCATTAATCCGTTTCCGTACATACTATTCATTATTCTTTTCCCGGTAAACGGAAACAAAACCGGACTTTTAGCGGCCAGTTTCTTCTTAGGTTTATTGATGGATATGTTTTGCAATTCCGGCGGCGTTCATGCTGCGGCTTGTATCACTTTAGCTTATTTCAGACCGGCGATTTTTAAATTCTCTTTTGGGTTGAGTTATGAGTACCAAACCGTAAAACTCAACGATGTTTTAACACCGGAGCGCTTTTCCTTTTTATTGATAGCCGTAGTGTTACACCATTCCATACTGTTTTTACTCGAAGTATTTAAATTGAGCTTCCTGTGGGAAATTTTATGGCGTACTTTTTTGAGTACTATCTTTACCCTTATCACTTGTATTATTATAATCTACATTATAAAGCCAAGTAAACGATGAGAAAAGTTTTATTGCCAACCATTATTTTTGTGGCTACTGCTTTACTGGTGCTGCGGTTGTTTTATTTGCAGGTTATTGACGATACCCTAAAACTCAAATCCGATAACAACGCCATTAAGATTAAATATGAATATCCGGAGAGAGGTTATATATACGATAGAAATGGCAAGCTTTTAGTGGCCAATCAACCGTCTTATGACATCATGGTTATCCCTAGAGACGTTAAGGATATTGACACTTTAGAATTTTGTCAATTACTCAATATAACCAAAGAAGATTTTCTCAAAAAAATTGCCAAAGCCAAGGTGTACAGTCCGAGATTGCCCTCGTTGTTTTTAGCCCAATTGAACAAAAGAGAGTATGCGGCTTTCCAAGAAGTACAACGCAATTTTAGCGGTTTTTACATTCAGAAACGTTCGCTTCGTGATTACCAAGTTGCTTTTGGTGCCAATATTTTTGGTTTCATCACCCAAGTTAACGAAAGCATCATTGAAAAAAACAAATACTACAAAAGTGGTGATTTGATAGGAAAACAAGGAGTTGAAGAAAGTTACGAAGAAATCCTTAGAGGGATTAAAGGTGTAAAATACATTCAACGCGACAAATACAACCGTGAGATTGGTTCTTACAAAGAAGGTCGTTTCGACACGATTGCCGAACAAGGAAAAGACATCAACCTAACCATCGATGCCGTATTGCAACAATATGGCGAAGAGTTGATGATTAACAAACGCGGCGGCATTGTAGCTATCGAACCTAAAACCGGTGAAATATTAGCATTGGTAACAGCGCCTTCCTATGATCCGGCTATTTTAGTGGGAAGACAACGTTCGAAAAACTACACCATGTTGTACCACGATTCCATTGCAAAACCTTTATACGACAGAGGATTACTAGCGCAATACCCACCGGGTTCACCCTTTAAAATCTTAACCGGTTTGGTTGCTTTACAAGAAGGTGCTATCGATTTGAATACATCTGTTGTATGTAATCACGGTTTTAGTTTTGCCCCGGGCAGATTTATGCGATGTCACTGTCATGGTGGCGTGGTTCAATTGCATCGCGGTATTTATGAATCCTGTAATACTTTCTTTTCTACGTCTTATATGCGCACTTTAGACAAATTCGGCAATGCTTCTGTGGGCGTTGATGTTTGGAGTAAACATTTAAAAACCTTTGGTTTGGGTGAATTCATGGGTTACGATTTACCAACCGGAAGAAGAGGAAACATACCGAATTCTAAAACGTACAAAAAAATTTATCCTGGCTGGCGTTGGAGTAGCAAAACCATTGTTTCTAACGCTATCGGGCAAGGAGAAGTATTGATGACGCCTATTCAATTGGCTAATATGATGGCCACCGTAGCAAATCGAGGGTATTATTACACGCCTCACATCATCAAAAAAATCAAAGGAGAAGTTATCGACAAAAAATTCAGATCCAAACACGTAACTACCATCAACAGAGAACATTTTGAAACTATGGTTAGCGGTTTGTTTGACGTTTATAATTTTGGTACGGCCAGTGGATTGAGGGTAGAAGGCATCGACATTTGCGGAAAAACCGGTACAGCGGAAAACTTCACCATTATTGACGGCAAGAGGGTTCAGTTAAAAGACCACTCCATTTTTGTGGCTTTTGCACCTAAAGACAATCCGAAAATTGCCATTGCTATTTTAGTTGAAAACGGCGGTTATGGAGCTACTATTGCCGGTCCGATTGCCAGTTTAATGATTGAAAAATACATTCGAGGCAAAATCACTCGTAAAGACTTAGAAACCCGTATTTTAGCCCGAGATTTAAGACCGGAATACAACCGTTATATCAAAAATCCGGTGAATGATACGTTAATTAATGTTACCAAAACCAATACGCTTTTAAAACCAGCGGCAAAAGACAGTAGTGCAACCAACAAAAGCGCAGCCTCACAAGGATAAATTCAGTTTATGAGAAACCAAAGTGTTACCAATAATTTAGATTGGATTAGCGTAGTGATTTACCTGATATTGGTCATATTGGGGTGGCTGAATATTTATTCATCTTCCTTATCATCCATAGAAGGCGAAACTTCAATTTTTGATTTCAGTCAGATTTACGGAAAGCAGTTCTTGTTTATCTTATTTTCTATTCCTATCATCTTTATTGTTTTATCGGTAGATGCCAAGTTTTATGAAAAGTATTCCAGTATCATTTTTGCCGTATCCCTATTATCCTTGGTAGGCCTTTTTGCTTTTGGAAAAACCATAGCCGGTCAGCGATGCTGGTATGGTATAGGCAGTTTTACGCTTCAGCCTTCGGAGTTTGCTAAAGCCGCAACATCGCTGGCATTGGCCAAATATTTAAGTGATGTTCAAGTCAATTTAAAAGACTTCAACCGTCAAGTACAAGCGTTACTAATCATAGCTTTGCCGGTATTACTCATCTTACCGCAACCCGATCCGGGAAGTGCCTTAATTTACAGTGCTTTCATCTTGGTATTGTATCGTGAAGGTTTACCTTCATGGTATTTGTGGACCGGATTTATTGCTATCCTTTTATTTATAATGGCCTTAATTTTGAAACCATTAGTAATTATCGGGATTGCACTCGCTATCATTGTATTCATCTATTACCGGAGCAGAATCATTAACAGAAATTGGATTTTAAGTGCTATTATTTTTGTTGGCATTTCGGGTTTTGTATTCTCGGTAGATTATGTTTTTGAAAATGTTTTCAAACAACATCACCGTGATCGTTTCAATATTTTATTGGGAAAAGAAGTGGATATGAAAGGTGTTGGATACAATACCAACCAATCGGAAATTGCCATTGGCTCAGGCGGCTGGTTCGGAAAAGGCTATTTGGAAGGTACACAAACCAAAGGTGGATTTGTACCTGAACAACATACCGATTACATTTTTACTACTGTAGGAGAAGAATGGGGATTTGTGGGCTCTTTGTTTGTGATTGCCTTATTTGTGGTTCTGATTATCCGCGTTATTTATTTAGCCGAACGACAGAAGACAAAATTCAGTAGGGTTTATGGCTATTGTGTGGCTTCTATCCTTTTCATTCACTTCTTCGTAAATATCGCCATGGTTGTAGGTGTATTTCCAACCATTGGAGTACCGTTACCTTTCTTCTCTTATGGAGGTTCAGGTTTATGGGGTTTTACCATTTTGCTTTTTATTTTCTTAAAAATGGACGCCAATAAAGTTAACGAGTGGTAAAAGCGGAACAGTTTTTGTAAATTTGGGATTACACTAAAATAATCTCATCATGAACATTAAATTGCCCTTTACATTATTGGTTCTTCTGAGCGGTTTTTCTTTATCTGCACAAGTGGTAAAAGACACGGTTTCAAAACCGGTAGACTCTGTTGCTTTAAAACAAATCGAACTCCAAAAACCAGCGAAAGAAATAACACTTTCCCCTGAAGCTGCCGCTGCTATAAAAAAAGCTGCAGAGCAAAAGCAAAAAGAAGCAGAAAAAATCAAAGCTGCAGCGGAGAAAGAAGCCAAAAAACTGGAAAAAGAACAACGTAAATTGGAGAAAGAACAAAAACGTTTTGAGAAAGAACAAAAGCGAATAGCCTCAGCCGAAAAATCGCTGATTAAGTCCAAAGAAAAACTGGTTAAAGAGCGAAAACGACTTGAGAAAATGCAAGCCAAATTGGAGAAAAACAAACGAAAAGATAAAATTTCCGAAATTGATATTGAGAAAGAAAACATCAAAATCAGTAAACAACAAATCAAAATAAAAGAAATTCAAGAAGACATTGACAAAGCTGAAAAGAAAGTCAACAAACTCAGAAACTAAAAAAAAGCCACCAATATGGTGGCTTTTACTTTTGATATCAGATTTAAGATTTTATGACAACTTTTTCTTTCTTTAACTTATTAGAAAGCCCTTTGTTGTTTTCCATCTGTAAGTCATTTAATATATGAATGGCTTCTTCGATATAGATGTCTTTTGACAAACTCTCGTGCCATCTTTCTCGTTTCTCTTTCAAAACGTTGTCCTTAGCCATAGCTTCTAACTCATAAGGAAGCGAATTGAAGATAAACTCGTTTTTGTAATCGGCAATCGGTTTGTACTTTTTGTTTTTCTCTTCCAAAGCTTTTTGTTCGGCTTTAAACTTATCGATGTTCAAACTGTAAACATTTTCTTTGTTGCGTTCGTCCAACCATTTGGCGTTGTCATCAATCAATTGAAGCTGAGAATTCGCTTGCATACGAGCTTTACTCTTTTTAATAGCTAACTCAAAATTGTTTTGTTTGTCCCAAATATTGTAATTGGCCGGATCAATTTTATCCCAAGGCATGGCGTTGTCAATATCGCGTTCACCCATTTTTAAATAAGCATATTTGTCCGGAATGGCAATATCACTCTTCACCCCTTCTAACTGAGTTGAACCTCCGTTAATACGGTAGAATTTTTGCGTAGTAGTTTTTAAGGCTCCTAAATCGCCATAAGTACTACCGCGAACAAATTGGTTCAAATCGATTACATTTTGAACGGTTCCTTTTCCGTAAGATTGTTTACTTCCGATAACCACACCGCGTTTGTAATCCTGAATAGCTGCGGCTAAAATCTCCGAAGCCGAGGCGGAAAACTCATTAATCATTACTACCAATGGTCCGTCCCATTGCACTTTTGCATCACGGTCGTATAGTACTTCTTTCTTACCGGCAGCCGATTTGATTTGAACAATCGGACCTTGTTCGATAAATAAGCCTGCGATATCCACTACGGTTTTCAAAGAACCACCACCATTATCTCTAACATCCATTACAATTCCTTGAACGCCTTCTTTTTTCAAACGCTCTACTTCTATGGCTACATCTTTTCCGGCATCACGGCTGTTTTGGTCTTCAAAGTCAATGTAAAATTTCGGCAAATAAATGATGCCGTATTTGTAGCCGTCTTTTTCAACTACACTCGATTTTACGTATGTTTCTTCAATTTCCACCTCATCTCTGATGATGGTAATTACTTTGATGGTACCGTCTTGCTTTTTCACGGTCAATCGTACTTCAGTTCCTTTAGGTCCTTTGATTTTTTTCACCACGTCGTCCAAACGCATGCCTACTACATCAACAGGTTCCGCATCACCTTGCGCTACTTTTAAAATGACATCTCCCGATTCTAATTGTTTGCCTCTCCAAGCCGGCCCGCCCGAAATTAATTCAGACACTTCCGTGAAATCATTTTTCTTTTGCAAACGAGCTCCGATTCCTTCTAATTTACCGCTCATACTCAAGTCGAAACGCTCTTTTTCGTTTGGCGCGAAGTATGAAGTATGCGGATCAAATCGGGAAGAAATGGCGTTAATATATATTGAGAACCAATCTTCACGATCTAAGTCTTTTATAAAACTAAAGTTATCATTCAAAGAACTCAAAGTAGATTCTCTCGATTCTTTTTCCATTTGCTCGAAAGATTTAGGGGTGTAATTTTTCCCGGCTTCGGCATCTTTCTTTTTGTCTTCCTCTAACTTTTGTTTCTCTACCAAAGTCGACAAAGCAGAAAGTTTCACTTGCAAACGCCATCTTTCTTTTAATTCTTTGGTCGATTTACAATACGGTAGTTTTTCATAATCGGCATTAAAAGTTTCGTCAGCATTGTAATCAAACGGATTGGCTAAGGCATCTTTGTAATAGCTCTTACTTTCTTCCATACGTTGCATCAAACGAGAATAAGTCAGTTCGAAAAACGACAATTCTTTATTCAGAATTTGATCATCGATTTGTGTTTCGTATTTGGCAAACTCATCGATATCCGATTGTAAGAAGAAACGCTTCGATGGATCTAACGCATTCAAATAATCTTTGTAAACGCCTTTGGAAAAGTTATCATCAATTGCGGCCGGATTGTAATGCCCTTTTTCGATTACAAACGTCAGCAACTCTATTAACAACTTGTCTTTTTCGGGATCAGATTCTTTTTTGCTTGGAAACAAACTAAATCCCAACAACGCTATTGATAAGGTTAACACTACCAATAGTATTTTATAATTCTTTTTCATAAACTGCATTATAACATTCATTAATTTTCTTCTAAATTAAACAAAAAACCATGCCAAGAGTTTCGGTCCGGACTAATTTTTTGTTAAAAAACACTTTTCCTTCTTAACACTTAGTCGATTGGTTCAAAGTTATAAAAAAATGTAGCGTTCTAAAGCCTTAAAATGGTTAATTTTGCCTTAGGTTGTTTGACGCCCAACCACACAAATTTGTTACAATAAACACCAAAAGATGATTCAGAAACCCACCATTTTAGTAACTAACGACGACGGGATTAATGCTCCCGGAATCAGGGCTTTGATAGCGGTAATGGCCGAAATTGGCGACGTAGTTGTAGTGGCACCCGACAGTCCGCAAAGCGCTATGGGTCATGCCATCACCATTAACAATACCTTATATTTGAATAAAGTTTCCGCTGAAAATGCCCTTGTTACAGAATATGCTTGTTCCGGCACTCCGGTAGATTGTGTCAAATTGGCGGTGAATGAAATCCTAAAAAAGAAACCTGATTTGTGTGTGTCAGGCGTGAATCACGGATCGAACTCGTCGATTAATGTGATTTATTCCGGAACGATGAGTGCCGCGGTAGAAGCCGGAATTGAAGGCATTCCTGCTATTGGCTTTTCGTTATTGGATTACAGTTGGAATGCCGATTTTGAAACGATCAAACCTTTTATCAAAAAAATAGCTTTAGAAGTTTTGTTTAAAAAATTACCGGAAGGCACGGTTTTGAATGTTAATTTTCCGAAGTTACAATACGAAGAAATCAAAGGCATTAAAATTTGCCGTCAAGCGAAAGCCATTTGGATGGAGAAATTTGACAAACGACAAACACCTTACGGCAAAGACTATTATTGGTTAACTGGAGAATTTGTCAATCAGGACAAAGGGGAAGATACCGATGAATGGGCTTTGGCACATGGTTATATATCAGTTGTTCCGGTACAGTTTGATTTGACCGCACACCACGCCATACAACAGTTGAATACTTGGGATTTGTAGCATTAAGTGAAACTCTATTACAAAAACGTATGAAATATTATATCATAGCCGGCGAAGCTTCGGGTGACTTACACGGTTCCAATTTAATGAAAGCATTGTATCAGGAAGATGCAACGGCCGATATTCGTTTTTGGGGAGGCGATTTAATGCAAAACGTAGGCGGTACTTTGGTCAAACACTACCGCGATTTGGCTTTTATGGGATTTGCCGAAGTGGTGATGAACTTGAAAACCATCCTTAACAATATCAAATTTTGCAAAAGTGACATCGAGAAGTTCCAACCCGATGTGATTATTTTTATAGACTATCCCGGTTTTAATATGCGCATTGCCAAATGGGCGAAACAAAAAGGCATCAAAACCCATTACTACATTGCGCCGCAAATTTGGGCGTGGAAAGAAAACCGAATCAAAGCCGTTAAAAGAGATTTCGACAAGCTTTATGTAATTCTGCCGTTTGAAAAAGATTTTTTTGAAAAGAAACATCATTTTCCGGTAGATTTTGTTGGTCATCCGTTAATTGATGCTATTCACAGCAGAAAGCCAACCGACGAGACTGTTTTCCGGGAAGAAAACCAACTGGACGACAGACCAATTATTGCTTTACTCCCGGGCAGTCGCAAACAAGAAATTGCCAAAATGCTTAGTGTGATGCTGAGTGTAGTTGACGATTTTCCGGCTTACCAATTTGTAATTGCCGGAGCGCCGAGTCAGGAATACGCCTTTTATGAGACATTTTTATTGCATCAGAATGTTAAATTCATCTCGAATAAAACTTATGATTTGTTGAGTATTGCCAAAGCAGCTTTAGTGACTTCAGGAACAGCAACATTGGAAACCGCATTATTCAAAGTTCCGGAAGTAGTGTGTTATAAAGGCAGTTGGATTTCATACCAAATTGCCAAGCGAATTATCACATTAAAGTACATTTCGTTAGTGAATTTGATTATGGATGAAGCAGTGGTAACCGAATTAATTCAGGACCAATTTAACACTGCAAACCTAAAAAATGAATTGCAGAAAATTTTAGATGACAACCATAAAAAGGCACTTTTAGCAAAATACGACGAACTGGAAAACAAACTTGGCGGTTTAGGCGCCAGTGCTAAAACTGCTAAATTTATTATAAATGATTTAAAGTAGTTTTGATTCCGAAATCGAATTTTTAACTTTGCCAAAAAGTTACAGTTATCAAAAAAAAAGGTTACATATTTCTTCTTTCCTTGCTGTTTTTCGCATGTAAACCGGCGGCTACTATAGTAACTTCCAAAGAAGTTGCTGTAAAAAAAGGTTTGTATACGGAACCTAAACCCGTTGCTACCACAGAAACAAAAAGTGTAGAAAAGAAAAAGAAAAACACTAATCCCGCAGTAGCTTCAAAACCTGTTGTAGCGGAAACTAAAACCTCAAAAAAAGTCATTGTTGATACTCCAAATGAGTCAGACATACTTATAGACAATGAAAACACCAGTTATTTGGTTCGTCAGTTAATCAATAGTGCTTCTGAAAATTTAGGTGTCGGTTATCGTGGCGGCGGCACTACTAAAGACGGATTTGATTGTTCGGGGTTGATTTATTCTACCTTTAAAAAATTCGACATTACGTTACCTCGTTCTTCACACGAAATGGCCACTGTCGGCACCAAAATTGATTTGAAAAATGCTCAAAAAGGCGATTTGATTTTCTTTATCAACCGCGGACAAAGGCGCATCAATCATGTTGGTATGGTAGTAGAAGTAACCGAGGAAGAAGTTAAGTTTATACACTCCTCTACCCAAAGCGGCGTGATTATTTCATCCACTAAAGAACCTTATTACAACAGAACATTCGTACAAATAAATAGAATTTTGTAGTATTTTTATTGTAATAAAAAGATTTATTATGTAATTTAGTTACATGAAAATCTTACAGTTTCCGTTAAACCGTATTTGTGCATTTTTTGTTTTGGGATTGCTTTTGTATCAAAAAGGCTTCCAACCTAATGCTTTAGCTATTGCTACAACGCTTTTAATTGGCTTAGGACTATTGGTGTTTTTTCATGGCTTTCCAAAAAGATTCAGAGCAATCAATGGTTTTGGTTGGGCAGTATGTTTGACCGCTATTACTATCGGGTTATCGACAGCTGCCTTACATCAGGACACAAACAATGCTAAACATTATCTCAAACAAACCGAAGATCAAGCAGCATATATCTTTAAACTGAACATTAAAGAAAAATTAAAAAACACAACAAAAAACGAGAGGTATATTGCCGTTTTAGAACAGATTAACAACCGCAAAAGTAAAGGCAAGATCATACTCAACCTGAAACATCCCATTGAAAACAAGGTCTTGCCCATTGGAAGTCACTTGATTGTAAGTGGCCATCTTTACAAAAACAAACAACCTTTCAATCCAAATCAATTTGACTACTGTAAGTATTTGGAAAACCAACAGATTTATGCTCAAATCTACGGATCTTGGTCTACCTTGAAAATACTTGAAAATGATAGATCGCTATGGTCGAAATTCTCCAATTTCAGGACAGCTATTATTGATAACTTAAGGCGTTCCGATTTCAATTCTAAAGAATTAGCTGTGATGACAGCTTTGCTGTTAGGGCAACAACAAGACATTGATCCGGAAACTTTAAAAGATTACCAGCTCGCCGGTGCTGTACACATCCTATCGGTTTCTGGGTTACATGTGGGATTCATAATGATTTTTATAGGGTTCATCTTAAAACCTATTCCCAATACCCGAAGCAATGGGTATTTGAAACTACTACTGATTATTTTGGCGCTGTGGAGTTACGGTATTTTAGCCGGATTATCGCCCTCTGTTGTACGTTCGGTAACCATGTTTTCATTTGTAGCGATTGGCCAACATTGGCGTCGAAATGTCAATATATATCACTCCCTTTTGGTTTCTATCATGTTGATTTTACTTTGGAAACCTTCCTTTTTATTTGACGTAGGATTTCAGTTAAGCTATCTGGCCTTATTTTTCATTCTATGGTTACAACCATTATTAACCGATTTTTGGCATCCCAAGAACAAAATAATCGGATACTTTTGGGACATACTAACCGTTTCCTTTGCGGCTCAGTTGGGTACTTTACCGTTGAGTATTTATTATTTCCATCAATTTCCGGGCTTATTTTTTATAACCAATATTATAGTGCTCCCGGTGCTGAGTATTGTTATGGTGGTCGGTTTATTGGCCGTAATTGTTGCTTGTTTTGGTGCAGTACCTCAGTTCATCATTATTCCATTGGAAATGATGATAAATTGGCAAAACAAATGCATTGAATGGGTAGCCAACATGGATGCTTTTGTTTTTAAAAATATTGGCTTTACTACAGAAATGCTTTGGATAACCTATATACTAATAAGTTGTTTTGTGCTTTGGCTTTACAAACCAATATACCTCAGAACAGTAGCTGCCATGATTAGCGTAGTCATATTGCAAGTTGTTGTAATACACAATAAATTCAAGACCGAAAATGCTCAGGAATTGATTGTATATCATCTCAAGAAAACCTCTATGATTAGCGAGAGAAAAAACAACAATGTAACGGTTTACGGCAATGACAGCATCCAAAACAACATTGCCAACAACCCAACACTACAATCGTATTTAACAGCCAATTTCGCAAAGCTGACACAAAGACAAAACTTAAAAAACCTGTACTACTTTAAGTCCAAAAAAATCCTCTTAATTGACAGCAACGCCATTGCTCCTCCAAAAATACATCCCGATATTGTTGTCATGATAAATTCGCCTAAATTAAATTTGGAAAGATACCTTTCAGCCTGTAAACCAAAACAAATTGTGGCCGATGGTTCTAACTATAAAAGTTACATTAGGTTGTGGCGCACTACCTGCCATAAAGCAAAAATCCCTTTTCATTACACCAATGAAAAGGGATTTTATAAGATTTAATTCGGTACCGTATTACGACTTTTTATTTGCTATAATTTTATTGGCCCCATCTAACCAAACACTTGGTCCCCCGGCTACATATCCCGTACTTCCTATTTGCTCTAAGTTAATTTTTCCGTCTTTCTTGGTAGCGTTAACAAACCAAACGGTAGGATAACCACGTACTCCTAAAGCTTGTTGCAATTCCATGTTTTGCTTAACCAATTCCGCACTTTGTTGTGCTCTTCTTGGAAAGTCCAATTCCACCAAAACCACATTGTCTTTAGCCCATTTGGCAAATTCAGGTGTTTTTAACACCTCTTTCTGTAAACGGATACACCAACCACACCAGTCACTTCCGGTGAAAAATAATAATAAAGGCTTTTTAGTTTTTTTAGAAATCTCTACCGCTTTATTCATGTCGGTTTGCCAAGTTAATTCTTGAGCATTTATCGTTAATGATCCTAAAATCAAGAATAACGTAAGGATAAGTTTTTTCATTTTTTACTATTTTTAATTACAAATATAAACAAAAACAATACCAAGTATTGTCGGCTACTTTACATCCTGCATCAATTTTTTAACCAAGGGTGAAATCACAATTAGAACAATTCCTGCAACTAAAGCATAAATTGCTAACTGAAGATAACCATCGGCATAAGTATTTAATTTTTCCAAATTAGAGGCGTTTTCTGAAGCTTCTGCAATATTAGCTCCAAGTAATCCGGCAAAATATTGACCGTAAGCACTCGCCAAAAACCACATCCCCATAATTACAGCTTGCGTCTTTTGAGGCGACAATTTGGTCATGGCACTCATTCCGATAGGAGACAAACAAAGCTCTCCAAAAGTGATGATAAACCAACCGAAAGTAAAAATACCCAAAGACGTTCTTCCACCCGCATCAGCAAAAAATTTCGTGTAGTAGAATATCCAAAACCCTGCCGCTAAAAAAAGGAATGCCAATCCAAATTTTATAACAGTATTAGGCTCTATTTTCCTTTTAGCCATCCACAACCACACCAAACCAACCAATGCCGCAAACCCTATAACAAAAAAAGAATTAGCAGAGTTATTTACACCATTAGGACTTAACTCTAATCCCAAAATCTTGTTGTTTAAATTATTGGCAGCATACAAACTTAAAGAGCCTCCGCTTTGTTCAAAAAATGCCCAAAAGAAGATAGAGAAAATAATAAAGACTAAAGCCGCTAATAACTTTTTATTTTCAACCAAAGAGAAATTTTTCATTTCATAAAACAAGTACAAAATAGAAGCCGGTCCAATGAACATCATGAAGTAATCCGTATAAACGGTATTCGCCACCATAATGATAATAACCGGAACTATTGCTAATGAGCCAACAAAAGTTAATATTTCATACAACTTTCTTTTAGAGTCTTCCAAAGTTGTTAATGGAGATAACCCAATGTTTCCAAGACTCTTTTGCGTTTGTGTAAATGTCAACAAACTGATAATCATCACAACAGCTGCAAATCCGAATCCTACATTCCAACGCAAGGCCTCAGGAACCAGAGACTTCCAAAGAGACCCTTCAGCAACTGCAATACATAAATAGCCACCAATTAAAGCACCAAGATTTACACCCATATAAAAGAATGAAAACCCTGCATCTCTTCTGGGATCACCATCTTTGTATAACTGTCCCACCATTGAAGAAATATTAGGCTTGAAAAAACCGGTACCTACTATAGTAAACCCTAACCCGATAAAAAAGAAGTTTTTAGGATCTACCGCTAATATGATACTCCCAATTATCATTAAAATACCACCCCAAAACAGCGATTTTCTCAAACCTAAAATTTTATCAGCAAAAAGTCCTCCGATAAAAGTAAATGCATAAACCCAAGCTTGCGTTGCGCCGTACTGCAAATTGGCCACCTTTTCATTCATGGCCAGATGCTGTACCATAAAAACAACCAACATCCCACGCATACCGTAGAAACAAAAACGCTCCCACATTTCACTAAAAAACAAGTACCAAAGTTGTTTTGGGTATTTTCCTTTAAAATTTTGAATTTCTGCTATTGTTGTCATCTTAATTTATTCCTTTTTCTTTCATTACTTTATTCAATTGTTTCAGCAAAGCAAACATCAATAAGGTGGCAAACATCAGCAAGATAAAGTTTACCCAAAAGAAATTGGCTTTGTTGTCGTAAGTATCCCATAAACTGGCCAAAACACCCGACATTTTATTCCCGATGGAAGTTGATAAAAACCAACCTCCCATCATTAAAGAAGTGATGTTTTTAGGAGAAAGCTTGGATACCACGGACAATCCCATCGGACTTAAGAATAATTCTCCGATAGTAATCACACCATAATTGGCTACCAACCACCAAACGGAAACTTTTTCAGCACCGTTATTTCCTATTTGAACCGCTGCTACCATTACCAAAACTGACAAAGCGGAAATCAACAATCCAAAGGCAATTTTTGTTGGGGTGCTCGGTTCTTTTTTTCTGCTTCTTAAATAAGTAAAAAAGGCCACCACCAAAGGTGTTAAAATAATCACCCAACCAGGGTTAATAGACTGACTTAAATTGGCCGACCAAGTATAAACTTTACTGTCTTCTTGTGGCAATTTATCTTGATGTACATTTCTGAAATACAAAGGATAATCAACGGTTTTGACCACTTCACCGTCTTTTTTCTGAATGCGAAAAGCTTCATCGTATAAGGCAACAGAATCTTTTTTGTAAGTCAGCGTATCTACTAAGACTAGTTTAGACCCTATTTGCTGAGCGGTGCCTGTTAATTCTCTGTCGGTATACTTATCGCCCCAGTTATTCAATGCAGAGCCATTGAGTTTGAAAACAGCCCAAAATAAAATCACTACTCCAAATATGGCCAATAGGGCTCCAATTGGTCTTTTGTCTTCTGTTTTGGCTTTAAAATACAAGCTTCCGTAAAAGAAAATTACCGGAAGGCAAGCAAAAATAAAGGCGTCAGTACTATCGGAACCGAAGATCGCACAATCCGGATTGGCCTCTGATTGCACACCTTTAATCAACCATCCAATGACCCCAAAAATCACTGAAGGCAATAAAATGAATAAAACAATTTTATAAAATGGCATATCGCCCGGCTGCACCCCTTTCTTCTCGGTTTTATCACCATAATGCTTGGTCCCCATTAAAAAAACCACCACTCCGATAAACATCCCAACTCCGGCCGCCATAAAGGCATATTTCCAACCAAATAGAATTTTAAAGGCAGCACCAAAAAAGTTACAAATAAAGGCCCCAACGTTGATACCCATATAAAAAATATTATAGCCCTCGTCTTTCTTGTCTTTGTACTCTTCGTCATTATAGAAATTCCCCAATAAAGTGGAAATATTTGGCTTAAAGAAACCGTTCCCTAAAATAACCAGAGTCATGGCTAAGTACAACATTTTAATATCGTGTATGCCCATCATCATGTAACCGACACCCATCATTAATCCGCCGATGACTATGGATTTTTTATACCCAAAATAACGGTCGGCAATTAACCCCCCAATAAAGGGTGTTAAGAACACCAAAGCAATAAAAGTCCCGTACAAATCGGAGGCTTCTTTCTCGGTCATGGCAAATCCGGCTTCGACATCTTTAAGATATAAGGTAAAAATACCAATCATTAAATAGTACCCGAATCGCTCCCACATTTCGGATAAAAACAAATAAGGCAGTGCTTTAGGATGACTTTTCCACATAATTTTTTGATTTAAAAAAACAAACCTACAAGGGTTACTTGTAGGTTTGAAAGATATAAAAATATTTTAATATGTGATTATCTCACACCATGCATCATTTTTTTTAATCTTGGAGTCAAAACAGCTAAAATAATTGCAGCTATTCCACACAAAACAACAAAAACCATGAAAAACTCATATAAATTGTGAATCTCAAAACCTCCAAATGACGTATACTCTGTTGGTAATTGTTCTTTCTTAAACATAGCAACTTGCTCAGCTGATAATGTTACTTTTTTATCTAGAACATCTTGAAGATTTACACCCAAAGTTTCTGCTTTAAGAAATTTATCACCGGTAGCAGGAATGATTGCTCCAAGTGAACCAGCTAAAGCATATCCAGCAGCATTAGAAATAAAGAAAACACCATATAATAATGAAGCAAAACGCTTAGGCGCTAACTTTCCAACCAAAGATAATCCAATCGGTGATAAACAAAGCTCACCCATTGTTTGAATGAAATATAATAAAACCAACCATTTTATTGCTAATAAACCACTATTCCCTAAATCTTTAACATTATGAGCAATGATAAAATAACTTAAAGCAATCAAAGCTAGTCCTAAAGCTTGTTTCATTGGTGAGATTGGTTCTTTTTGTTTTGCTCTTAACCTATCCCACATTATACTAAATGGTACTGCTAAAAAAACAACAAAAAGTCCATTAAAAATCTGTACCATTGATGCCGGCATATCCCATCCAAATATAAAAGTTCTATCTGTTTGATTTGAAGCAATAAAAGTTAATGATGATCCAGCTTGTTCAAATGCCGCCCAAAAGAAAATAATGAAAAACGAAACTATATAAATTACAGAAATTCTCTCTCTCTCAATTTTGCTTTCAGCTGAACTCATGATTAAGAAAGCCAATGAAATTCCCGCTCCATAAATAATAGGATAAATAATTCCTTTTACTAAAGTTCCTATTTCAAAATTACTAAATCCAATTTCTGAAACTAATAAGTATCTAAAAGCAAAAAATAAAACAAAAAATAAAACTGTTGCAATTCCAATTGATTTACTTGTGAATTTTGCTTGTTCTTCAACTTCACCCTTTGAAGAGTCTTTATTAGGTTTTGCTCCAATAGGAGTTCCATCAGGTGAAACAACATATTTATCTTTTAAAAAGAAAAAAACTAATGTTCCTAAAACCATAGCAATACAAGCCATTAAATATCCCCATTTGAAAACTGTAGGATCTTGTACTCCATTAATCTTTACATCGGCAAAAAGCGGAACAAAATATTGACTCAATAAAGCACCAATATTGATTCCCATGTAAAAAATAGTAAAAGCTGAGTCTAATTTAGTTTTTTCTTGAGGTGGATATAAACTTCCAACCATGGAAGAGATATTGGGTTTAAAGAATCCATTTCCAAAAATAATAACAAAAAGACCTAACCAAAAAACACCTTTAGATAAACCTAAGTTGCTATCATAAATGGTAGCACTATAAAACAATGAAAACTGACCAATTGCCATCAATATTCCACCAAGCATAATACAACTTCTATTTCCTAAATATTTATCTGAAATAAATCCTCCTAAAAGAGGTGTTAGATAACATAAAGCCAAAAATCCGCCATAAATAATTGATGCATTTGATTCTCCTAACATTAGAGCATTCACCATGAATAAGGTCAGAATCGCTCGCATTCCGTAGAAGTTGAATCGTTCCCACATCTCGGTCCCGAATAGCACCCAAAGCCCTTTTGGATGTCCTGTTTTTACTGTAGTTTCACTCATAAAATTGGTTTTAGTTTATTAGGTTGATTATAAATTTTCTTTGATAAAATTAGTCATTTTGTTGTACAACTGAATTCGGGTTTTGCCTCCGTATATTCCGTGGTTTTTATCCGGATAAATCGCCCAATCGAATTGCTTATTGGCTTGCACCAAAGCTTCCACCATTTGCATGGTGTTTTGCACATGTACGTTGTCATCGGCAGTTCCGTGGATCAAAAGGAATTTGCCTTTCAATTTATTCACATGATTGATAGGTGAATTATCATCGTATCCACTGGCATTTTCTTGAGGCGTTTGCATATAACGTTCGGTGTAGATGCTATCGTAAAAACGCCAATTTGTTACCGGAGCTACAGCTATCGCCATTTTGAATACATCAGCGCCTTTGAACAAACAATTACTGCTCATAAATCCGCCGTAAGACCAGCCAAAGATACCGATTCTGGTTTTATCAACATAAGTATAATTCCCTATGACTTTAGCAGCATCGATTTGATCTTCCACTTCGTATTTTCCTAACTCTTTTTGAGTGCATTTTTTAAACTCGGCACCTTTAAATCCGGTTCCTCTTCCGTCCACACAAGCCACGATATATCCTTGTTGCGACAACATCATGAACCAGTAATCGTTGGCATTCAACCATTGATTGGCCACTTGTTGCGAACCCGGTCCTGAATATTGGAACATGAAAACCGGATACTTTTTAGACGCATCAAAGTCTTTTGGCTTGATCATCCAAGCATTTAGTTTGTGTCCCTTTTCAGTGGTTAACTCAAAGAACTCCTTAGTAGGTAAATCGTATTTCTTAACTTTTTCAGCCAAAGCTTTGTTGTCGATAATAGTTTGAATTACTTTTCCGTCTTTAGCGTTGTTCAAAGTGTGAATGGTAGGTTGGCTAACGCTGGAATACGAATTGATAAAATATTGGAAATTCGGACTAAAAGTAGCATTATTGGTTCCGACTTGACTGGACAACTTCACTTTGTTTTTGCCGTCTAATCCGATTCTGTACACATCACGAACAATAGAACCGTTTTCCACCGATTGATAGAATACGGTTTTTGTTTTTTCGTCAAAACCATAGTAAGCGGTAACTTCCCACGGTCCTTTAGTAATTTGATTTTTCAGTTTCCCGGTTTTGTCATACAAATAAATATGGTTGTAACCGTCTTTTTCGGAAGTCCAAATAAAACTATTGTCTTTCAAAAAAGTCAAGTTATCGGTTACATCAACATAAGCTTTGTCTTTCTCGTTCAAAACCACTTTAGCAGTAGCTGTACTGCCATCGACAAACAACAAATCCAAATGGTCTTGATGACGGTTTAACACTTGCGCAGAAAGCACATTGGCGTCGTTGGTCCATTTCAAGCGAGCAATATAGAAATCACTATAATTACTTAGGTTAACCGTTTTAGCAGCATTGGCAGCCACATCGTAAATATGCAAAGAAACCAAAGCGTTTTTCTCTCCGGCTTTAGGATACTTGAAAGTTTCTACCGTTGGATACAAGTCTTTTTTGAAAATATTCATCGAAAACTCAGGCACTTCGGTTTCATCAAAACGGATGTAAGCTAACTTTTTGCTGTCGGCACTCCAATCATAAGCTCTTACAAAGGCAAACTCTTCTTCGTAAACCCAATCGGTAATCCCATTAATGATGCTGTTTTTCTTGCCGTCGGTAGTCACTTGCGTGGTTTTTCCTGAGGCGATGTCAAAAATGTATAAGTTGTTCGCTTTGGCAAAACCGATTTTAGTTCCGTCAGGCGAAAAGGTTGGTTCCTGAACTTGCTCTAATACCTTAGTTAATTTTTGAGTACTTAGGTTATACAAAAAATAATCCGCAGTGAACGAGTGACGGAAAATTGGATTGGTATTATTGGCCAAAAGCAACTGCTTTTCGTCGGCACTAAAAACAAAACTATCGATACCGTTGGCCAATTCAGGGAACTTTTTGGTATCGATAATCGTTGCCACTTTTTGAAGTGTTGCAAAATCGTGTAAATCAATTTGCATACTGCGACTACTTCTGTCAAAGTTTAAAACCGCATATTGGTTGGTGTTTTTCATGGCGAAAAGTTCCTCCATGTTTTCGGCTCTGAAGGCGCCACCGTAAATTTCTTCTACGCTAATTTTTTGTTGTGCCACTGTAACCCAAGCGGATAACAGCAAAAGAACGATTATTGATTTCGATTTCATTGTAATGATGAATGGTTAAAGACGTCAATTTTAGTGAAAATTTTACAATTGACCTCTTATTTTTATGTTAAATGCAATTCTGAAAGGATTTTGCAACAACTAACTGACAGAAAAACAAAAAACCCTGATAATTTCTTATCAGGGTTTTGAAAGTGGTACCTCCAGGAATCGAACCAGGGACACATGGATTTTCAGTCCATTGCTCTACCAACTGAGCTAAGGTACCTTTCGTTGTTGCGGGTGCAAATATAGAACGATTTTTAATTTATCCAAAACAAATAATAAAAAAAAACTATTCTTACCTTAGCCTGATAAAATACACCGCCATGCTTTTAGCCGTTGATGTTGGAAACACCTTAATTAAAAGTGCTGTCTTTGAACACGATACTCTTTTAGAGTTGTTCTACTTAGAGTACGAAGACGTGCCTGAAAAAATAAATTTTATTTTATGCCAACATCCAAAAATTGAGGTTTTGGTAGTTTCTTCTGTAGGCAAATTGGATGGAAAGATTTTTAACTCCTTCAAAAATAAGGTGAAAGTTTATGAAGTTTCAAGACAAGACAAGTTCCCGTTTCAAAATTTATACAGCACTCCGGAAACTCTGGGTTTAGACCGAATGATCTTGGCTTCGGGTGCAACATTACAATATCCTGATCAAAACAGATTGGTAATCGATGCCGGGACTTGTATTACATACGACTTTATCAACGACAAAAACCAATATCTGGGAGGTGCCATTTCGCCCGGAATCAGATTGCGATATGAATCGCTTCATCAATACACGGCTAAATTGCCTTTACTAACCAAAAAACATCCGGAAAACACCATAGGGAATTCAACAAATGAATCCATACATTCAGGTGTAGTGAACGGCATTCTCCATGAAATTGATGGTTTTATAGAGGCCTATCAATCTCAATACGCTAAATTTATCATAATTTTAACTGGTGGTGATGCAGATTTTTTGGCTAAACAATTAAAAAATACCATATTTGCCAATTCAAATTTTCTCTTGGAAAGTTTGAACCAAACATTTCAATACAATCAAAAATGATTAAAAAAATTGTAGTAAGCCTCAGCTTGCTTTTTTCATTGACATCTTTAGCTCAAGAAGGAACCTCTTCACCTTATTCATTTTACGGCATAGGCGATATTAAATTCAAAGGCGCTGTAGATACTCGTTCAATGGGGAGCTTAACCGTTTTTCCGGACAGTATTCACTTAAATATTCAAAACCCGGCACATTTGGCAAGTTTAAAACTGACTTCTTTTGCGGTTGGCGGCACATATGCAAACACTAAATTCCAATCGGAAACATCAGACGGCAAAGCCAGAAGAACCTCATTGGATTATTTGGCTATCGGCATTCCTGTTGGAAAACTCGGTATAGGATTCGGACTCATTCCGTATTCATCTGTTGGCTACAAAATTCAGAGTATAACCGAAGGCGATAACCCGACATTTTCCAGATACAGCGGCGTTGGTGGTGTGAATAAAGTTTTTGCCGGCTTTGGCTACAAACTAACCAAACAAATCAACTTTGGAGCAAACTTTCAATACAATTTCGGAACCATCGAAACAACAAATTTGAGATACTTAGCAAGTGTTCAATACGGTACTCGTGAAAATAATTATTCAGATTTGCAAGGATTTAATTTGGATTTAGGATTGACCTATCAAGCTAAGTTAAATGAAAAACTATCTCTCTTCAGTAGTATATCTTACAGTCCTGAATCCAAGCTCAAATTGGACAACTCCAGGAGCATTGATTTGATTCAATTTTTGAGTACCGGAGCCACAAGTACTGTCCAAACTGAAGAAGTTGCTGTGGCAAACACCGAAATCAAGATCCCGTCCAAATGGTCGTTTGGAACCGGTGTTGGCGAATTGAAAAAATGGATGTTGGGCGGCGAAATCACCTTAATCAATAACAGCGTAATGAGTAACCGTTTCACCGATATTGACGATGCTGTTTTTGAAAACTCTACACGTTATGCCGTGGGAGGTTATTTTATACCTAACTACAATTCCTATTCAGGCTATTTCAAAAGAATTGTTTACAGAGCAGGCTTGAGATATGAAAACACCGGTTTGGTTTTACAAGACAAATCAATCACCGATGCCGCCATGAATATTGGTTTCGGACTTCCTTTAAGCGGTACTTTTTCTAAAATTAACATTAATTTTGAGTACGGTAAAAGAGGCACAAAGTATTACAACTTAGTCGAAGAAAATTATTTTAACATAAGTATAGGACTCGCCTTGAGTGACAAATGGTTTGTAAAACGTAAATTTGACTAAAAATCAATGTTATGAAAGCACTACTCTTCACCCTAACCTTATTGGCTTTTACCTCTGGCCATTCGCAAAAGTATGATTGTGCTTCAAAAACGAAAGAATACCAAGAGTTTTTAAAAACCAAAGACTTCAACGGTTCTTTTGAAATTTGGTCTGAAGTCAGCAAAAAGTGTCCCAAAGAAAGTGAAACCATTTACAGTGATGGTTTGGAAATTTTACAATACAAAATTGACAACGCTGCCAATGCCGAAGATAAAGAAAAATTAGTCAGAAGCGTTTTGAGCCTTTACGATCAATTTTACAAATACTTTCCAAAAGCAGTTCCTGATTACGAAGCAAAGAAAGCCATGGCGCTTTACAACAACCACATAGAAGCTGAAACCGAAATTTTAGCCCTTTTGGAGAGTGGATTTTCTAATGCTTCTACCGAAGTTAAAGATGCTAACACCATTTTTACTTACTTCCGTTTGTGCTATGAAAAATTCAAGGCAGGTGACACCAAATACACTGCTGATGCTACATTAGACCGATACGCTTTGGTAAGTGCTTTACTGAAAAACCTACAACTTTCAACTACGGGCAACAATACTGATTACAAGACAGCGCAACGCGGCATAGACGCCATGACCAAAGACTTGGCTACTTGTGACAACCTTGAAGCTTACTTTAATAAAAATTTTAGCGCTAACAACAACAATGTGGCCTGGCTGAGTGTTGCTTTAACCAGCATGTCCGCTAAATGCGGTGCTAAACCGGTGTTTTCCAAAATGGCGGAACAATTATTCTCGCTACAGGTTTCTTCTCAATCAGCCTATTTTATGGCCATAGCCACATTAAACCAAAAGAAATTTAAAGAATCAACACAGTATTATAACCAAGCCGCCGAATTGGAAACCAATAGCGTAAAAAAAGCCGAAATTTACTATGCATTAGGCACAGGTTTGTTGGCCAATGATATGCCGAAATCAAAAGAAGCTTTAAACAAAGCCTTGCAAGCTGACCCAAGCATGGGAAGGGCTTATTTGTTTTTGGCCCAACTTTATGCTAACAGCGCCAACACTTGCGGTAAAACAGATTTTGAGAAGAAAGCTGTTTACACATTAGCGGCACAAACCGCAAGAAAAGCGGCTGCCAGTGAACCCATGCTAAAAGCTGCAGTCGACAAAATGACCGCAGAATTAGAAGCAAAAGGTTTAACCACTTCCATTGTAAAGAGTGAAAAAATGTCGGGTAAACCCATCTCTATCGGTTGTTGGATTAACGAAACCATTACCTTTCCCGCCAAATAATGAATTATTTATCCAAAAATAGTATTCCGTTTTGGGCGGTCCTTTTATGTCTTAGCATTGCCTCTTGTGAGAGTAATTTTAAGGAAGTTCAAAAAATGGGTGTATCCGAATTTACGCCCAGCGGTGATGCAGATTCTATCAATTTAAAATATACCGACTCGGGCAGAATAACCGCCAATTTAATCAGTCCGAAAATGCTCGATTACGCCACCGTTGAATATCCTTTTACGGAATTCCCTAACGGCATGCATCTGACTTTGTTTGACAAAAACGGCAAACAAACCTATATCGATGCCAAATACGCCATTTCACACAAAACCACTAATATTATTGACTTGCAAGGCGATGTAAAAATTTCCAACCAAAACGGGGAACTTTTAGAAACCGAACAATTGTATTACGACCAAAAAAACGAATGGTTTTTTACCGAAAAAAAGTTTAAATTTACTTCACCAAAAGGTGTTTCTTATGGCGAAGGAATCGACTTTAGCAAAGACTTTAAAAAAGTAAACTCACAAAAAATATCCGGACAAGTCCAATCAGAATAACTATGAACTATCTAAAATTTACCCAATACGCTTACCTAATCGCGGCCGGTTTATTTGCTTTTGAAGCTTTTACCCAATACCAAGCCGGAGACACCAACAAAGCCATCATCATGGGTGTTTTTACCTTTGTAGGCATTTTTATGTTTTTCTTCCGCAGAAACTACGCTAAAAAATTTGCCGAGCGCAACAAAAAACCATAGCCCATGGAGGTCGGAATCATCATAAGCTGCTTGATCCTGTCCGCCTTTTTTTCCGGTATGGAAATCGCTTTTGTTTCCGCCAACAAAATTTACCTGGAAATCGAAAAAAAGCAAGACGACTTCATTTCGAAAATCCTTACCAAGCTCACTGAAAAACCTTCTAAATTTATAGCTGCCATGCTGATAGGCAATAACATTGCCTTAGTAGTTTACGGGTTTTTTACAGGCGATTTATTGATGATTTGGTTTAAAAACTTAGGTCTGAACCTTACGGATTTGTCCAATTTATTATTACAAACATTACTCTCAACAGTGATTGTTTTGATGACCTCAGAATTCTTGCCGAAAGTTTTCTTTCAAATTTACGCCAACAGTTTTTTAAAGTTTTTTGCCGTTCCGGCTTATTTTTTCTATTGGTTGTTTTACTACATTTCCTCTTTTATCATTTGGATTTCCGACCACTTGCTCAGGCTCTTTTTCAAAACCGACGGCGACCAAATTACGCTCTCATTCAGCAAAGTGGAATTGGGGAATTACATCTCGGAACAAATGAATGCAGTTCAAGATCCTGAAACAGTTGATTCGGAAATTCAAATTTTTCAAAATGCCTTGGAATTTTCCGGCGTGAAAGCCCGAGACATTATGACGCCTCGCACCGAATTAGTAGCGGTAGACTTGTACAGTTCGGTAGCCGATTTACGTCAGCTGTTTATAGAAACCGGTTATTCTAAAATTCTGGTTTATCTGAATACTTTGGACGACATTGTAGGCTATGTTCATTCTTTCGAACTATTCAAAAAACCAAGAACCATCAAATCAATAATGATTCCGGTTGAGTTTGTGCCTGAAACCATCTTTATCAAAGATGTCATGAACTTGCTCACTAAAAAACGAAAAAGTGTGGCCGTTGTTTTAGACGAATACGGTGGAACCTCAGGAATCATCACTATAGAAGATATTGTGGAAGAACTTTTTGGAGAGATTGAAGACGAGCACGATTCCGATGAAGCATTAACCGAAGAACAATTTAACCAAAATACTTATCTTTTCTCTACCAGACTTGATGTTGCCTATCTGAACGAAACTTACAAATTGAATATCCCCGAAAGCGATTCATATGGCACACTCGGTGGATTTATCGTAGATTTCTCTAAAGAAATACCACAAAAAGGAGAACAAATCACCATTGAAAATTTCCAATTTACCATCGAGGAAGCCACAAACAAGAAAATCGAATTGGTAAAATTGACAGTATTGGATTGATTTCTGTAAAAAAAATAAAAAATAGATGAAATTATAACTTGGTGATTGTTATTATTTCATAGATAATTGTATTTTCGCAAACTGAAATAAAATAAACAAGAATAAAAATGGCAGTTTTATCAAAAATTAGAAATCGCTCAGGATTACTTTTATTGGCAATTGGATTTGCGCTATTCGCATTTATTATAGGTGAAGCTATTCAAAGCGGCGGATTTAACAGACAACCAAGAGAAGTTGGTAGCGTTAATGGAAAGGATATTGCTTATGAAGAATTCAGACTCAAAGTAGCTGAACTTGAGAAAAATAATCAAGGCGGTCAACCTATGAGCGCTATTCAAGCTTCTAACCAAATTTGGAATCAAGAAGTAAGTATTGCTTTAATTGCTGCAGAATTTGAAAAATTAGGTTTACGTGTGGGTAAAAAACACATTGTAGAAGTTTTCAAAGCAGATCCTAATATCGGTCAAAACCCTGCTTTCTTAAATGCAGCCGGTAAGTTTGACGAGAAAAAATTCGAAGACTACTTCAAAGCCAATCCGGAAGGAATGACGGCTTTCAAAGAAAGAGAGAAAAACGCAGAATTGAACGCCAAATACCAAATTTACAACTCATTGGTTAAAGGTGCTTTGTTTACTACTGATGCTGAAGGCAAATTCAAATATGAAGCTGAAAACAACAAAGTTTCTTTCGACTTTGTTACCGTTCCTTACTCTTCTATTAAAGACAGTGATGTGAAAATTACTGATGAGGAGATTGTAGCTTATATGAAAACCAAAGAGAAAAAATTCAAAGCGGAAGAATCTCGCGAAATTGAATATGTTTTGGTAGAAGACAAACCGTCTGCTGCTGACGAAGCAGAAATCAAAAACAAAATCAACAGTTTGTTATCAACTCGTGTTGAATACAGAGATGGTAAAAACGATACTATTCCCGGTTTCAAATCGGCTACCAATAATGCTGAGTTTGTAAACATGAACTCTGACATTCCTTTTGATTCTACTTATATCGCAAAACAAGATTTACCGGCAGAACACGCTGAAAAGTTATTTGCTTTAGCTACCGGAGACGTTTACGGACCATACCAATTCAGCAACTATTACTGCATTTCAAAAGCCTTAGGCAGAAAAGCAGGTGCTAAAGCCAAAGCCAGCCACATCTTAATCAGCTGGGAAGGTACTCAAGTGCCTAACAAAAAAGAAAAGAGAACTAAAGAGCAAGCTAAAGCAAAAGCTGAAGGTTTGTTAGCACAAGCACAAGCTAATCCGTCTATGTTTATGATGTTGGCTATGACCAATTCTGATGATTCATCAGCTCAACAAGGTGGCGACTTAGGGTTTTTCTCTCCGGGCCAAATGGTAAAACCGTTTAACGATTTTGTTTTCAACAATCCTATCGGAAAAATTGGTTTAGTAGAAACAGAATTCGGTTACCACGTTATTAATGTAACAGATAAACAAGATGCTATTCGTTTAGCGACTATCGCTCAAAAAATCGAACCGTCTGAAGCTACTACTGATAAAATATATACTCAAGCTACTAAGTTTGAAATGGAAGCCGCCACTAAAGATTTCGCTGCTTTGGCTAAAGAAATGAAATTAACGGTTAGCCCTTCTGTAAGAGTAAAAGCTATCGACGAAAGTTTTGGTCCTATCAGCAACCAAAGACAGATTGTAAAATGGGCATTTGACAAAGAGACAGATCTTAACAGTGTAAAACGTTTTGAAATTGTAAATGTGGGTCACATCATAGTAAAGTTGAAAAAAATCAATGAGAAAGGCTTAATGGCTGTTGAAGATGCTCGTCCTCAAGTAGAATACTTGTTGAAAAACAAGAAAAAAGCGGAAATGATTAAAGCCAAAATGAACGGAAGCTCATTAAGCGCTATTGCAGCCTCTAACAAAGTGACCGTTTTAAATGCAACTGATTTGACAATTGAAAGTCCGTCAGTACCGGGTGCAGGATTTGAGCCTAAAGTTGTTGGAACTGCCTTTGCTACTAAAGCCGGTCAAGTTTCTAAACCAATCGATGGCAATTCTGGAGTTTATGTAATAATGACAAAAACTGTTACTAAAGCACCGACCATCAAAGATTACAAAGAATATGTGGCCAAACTAAAACCACAAGTGCAAGGCAATGCCGGACGATTCATGCAAGCGTTGAAAAACGATGCTGACATCGTGGACAACAGAGCTACTTTCTATTAATAGAAGTAAATAACTGAAATAAAAAAAACCTGTCTTAATAGACAGGTTTTTTTTATAGTATCATTTCACGATAAGGAATGACGACCTCAAATCCTTTTGCTTTAAAATAATCGGTTGGATTTTCCTTGGATATGGCCAGAACAAAATCGCCACCCCAAGCACCTAAACTTTTAACCACACCTTCAAAATCGTGAAAAAGGGTTTCTTTTACGGTACTCAATTCTAAGATATTGCTGAGTTCAATTTCGTGTTGGGCCAAAGCCAAAGCAAAAGTTTTAGGATGTTCAGCGGCAATAACGGATTGTGTAATGGAATTGATTACCGGAATCGCCTTTTGAATGTTTCCTAAATTATTGTAGTAAGATGCAATAGCACTTTTACTGTTTTGTTTTTGGTTGAGATAAACGAAGAAAATCTTATCGGTAAATTCGGGATTAAAATTCACTATTTCCACGGTTGGTTTATCGTTGACCAATTGGTAAATAATACCCGTGTTGTTTTGCGCACAAGCAATGTCGTAACCACTGCCGCCAAAACTTCTTCGCAGCAATTCAAAAGCATCAATTTGCAACCATTGCGCTATATTATTAATCAAGGTAGATGAAGTGCCTAAACCCCAAGATTTGGGAAAAGTAAGCTCGGTAGTAATATTATACCCTTTTGATTCATTTATAAAATTCGCATTCATCAAATAGGCTTCGTGCAAAATCTCAATTAAAGTATTTTTTACCCCTTTATCATCTTCAAAACACTCTTTGTTTACAATCGATTCAAAAGACAGCGTGTCTTGAAACCAAATGCTTTTATCGTGGTCAAAACTGGTCCATTGCAGGTTGCCGTGCGTAGTTTCTTCCACCACTAAATTCTGACCGTATTGGGTTGGTAAAGCAAAGGCCTTAGCGCCATCGAGCACCAAATACTCTCCGGTAATAAGCAGTTTGCCGTTGCTGTAAAAAGTTTGCTTCATGTCTTCCTAAATTATTGAAGCCATTATTTTCTTAAACGCTCAATCAATTCCACCACTGACGCGTGAGTAACCGTACTGTTTTGGAAATGTGCCGCAATGGCTTTTCGTTCCTCTGCTGTGGCCTGGTATTGGTTTAAAATATTATTGAGGTGCATTTTCATGTGGCCTTCCTGAATTCCGGTAGTGGTTAACGAACGTAAAGCCGCAAAATTTTGGGCCAATCCGGTCACTGCTACTATCTGCATCAATTCTTGTGCAGAGGGTTTGCCTAAAATTTCCAAAGCCATTTTCACCAACGGATGCAAGGAAGTCAAACCGCCAACAGTTCCTAAAGCCAACGGTACTTCCATCCAAAAAGTGAAGATACCATTTTCTATTTTGGCATGAGACAAACTCGAATACTGACCGTTTCTCGAGGCATAAGCATGCACTCCGGCTTCTACAGCACGGAAATCATTACCGGTAGCAAGTATCACAGCATCTATACCATTCATGATTCCTTTGTTATGCGTTACGGCACGGAAAGGTTCTATTTCGGCTATGCGAACGGCTTGCACAAATTTCTCTGCAAACTCTTGAGGATTTTCGATTTTCTTTTCGGCTAAGTCTTCTACTTTACAAGAAACTTCGGCTCTAACAATACAATTCGGCACATAATTCGACAAGATGCTCATGACTACCGTAATGTCTTTCTCTGTCTCCGAAAAACCGTCGTACTGTTGCGCTTCTTCTTTTAAAGTCTTCGCCAATTGCTCCAAACACGAATTGATGAAATTCGCGCCCATACTGTCTTTGGTTTCGAAGGTTACATGCAATTGATAGTAATTCGTCAACTCGGCTGTCTTGTCGCGTAACGTAAGTGATACTATACCGCCGCCGCGTTTCTGCATATTCTTCGTGATGCTCTCAGTCGAATCGAGTAAAACCGGTTTAACTGCATTGAAAAAAGCTTGTAGTTTCTCGTTATCCCCTTGGAATAAAAAGTGCACCTGACCTATTTTCTCAGTATTTAGTACTGTAGCCTTAAAACCGCCGCGAGTACTCCAAAATTTAGCCGATTTGGCTGCTGCCGCTACCACGGAACTTTCTTCAATCACCATAGGGACCGAATGGTATTTGCCGTTGATTAAAAAGTTGGGCGCAATGCCCATAGGCAAATAGAAATTGGTAATGGTGTTTTCTATGAACTCATCGTGCAATTGTTGGAGCTTTTCATCATTGTTCCAATATTGTTTGAGGGTATAAGTGGCTTCGGATGGATTACTGAAATATTCATTGGCCAACCATTGAATTTTTTCTTCTTTGGACAATTTAGAAAAACCGGCAACTGCATTATTCATAGCAAAATAGTAATAGATTAACGGACTACAAAGATAGGCTATAGCCGTTGATTTTTAGCGAAAAAAAAAGCTGAAATTATTGCGCTTTGGCAGGTTCAGAAATGGGTTGCGGCACTTCGCCGTCGTACTCGGTTTCCTGTAAATCTTCGGATTGTTTGCCTAATCTGACTTTAGGTTCTTCTTGGGTTCCGGTAACTTTAATCGGAATACCGATAATCCCGAAAGGCGGCAATCCTAATCGCATTTTGATATTCAACTTGCCATCAAAACTGGTCTGTCCTTCAATTCTGGGACGAAAACCGGCCACTTTAAACTTAAAGCGTTCGATGTTGATGATATTATTCTTAATAGTGGTTTTGATGTCAACTTGTGACAAATCAGGATTTTTGATGGCTTCTCTGCCGGTTTTCTTACTAACTGCACCAAAGAGTTTAAATCCTTTCATTTTGACTTTCTTAACCGACAAAACGCCGCCACCGGTTAAGGAAGGATAAATCGGTGCCATATTCGCATCGAGTATACCGGCCACTTTATAGTCGAGCGATATAATACCTTCCGCACTTTCGGCTGCAGTAGCCATTTCCCGGAACATTTTGACTTCGTTGTAGGCGCGTTTAACATCAAATTCTTTGGCCAATACTTTAAAATCGAAGAAGGCTTTTTCAGGAGATTGACTGCCGTACACCAAATCCATTTTGACATTGGCCCCAACCAAATCAAAACCGGATTGTTTGAGTGTAAGTTGACCTTTGTTGATGTTGAGATTTCCGGTTAAATTTTCAATCGCTAAACCATCGAAATTGATTTTGTTAGCAGTGGCGTTGAACTGCAAATCGAAGTTAGGTGGAATGACCACTACTCCATTTTCCAGCTTGGTTTCTGTTGGAGCACTTAATGGCGGATACACAACTGTAACTTCTTGTTTAGCCATAAACTCATCTACATTGATAAAATTTGAATGCAATTGAAAGTTGCCTTTGAGCACAGCTTTGTTGGTCAGCACAAAGTCGATTACATTTTGAAGGTAACCGTTCATTTTAAAATCGGACTGACCGTAAGCAGCAAGAAAATCGTTAAAATTCATCTTATCTTGATGAAATTTGAACGTTCCTTCTTTGATGACAAATGGTTTTGGCAAGTATTCCGAGGTAGTTTTGATGTTTTTCAGCACCAAAGTACCTTGGTTTTGCAATTTGTTGTAGCGACCGTTCACAGCATCGTCTTGCGAACCTTTGAAAGCGACATCTGCCTTAACAAAACCTTTCACATCTAAGCCTTTTTGGGAGAAAACTTGGTAGATTCTACCCAAATCCAACTCGCCTTTGGCTTTGATATCGTAACGGATATTATTGAAATTTTGCAACTTGGCGTTCACAAAAATAGGCTTACCTTCAAACACAAATGATGCAGGTGTAATGTTGATTTTCAAATCGTCTAAAGAACCTTTCCGATCTAAAATGGACGCTATCAAATTGATATTTTGTATCGGATTAGGATAATAATCGGTTTTCACGTAACCATTTTTGAAATTGATTTTACCATCGGTGACCGGAATTTTGCCGTTCTTTTGGTCGTATACGCCTTTCGACTTTATATCGGTATTCAAAACGCCACGCAAATCCATATTTTGCAATCCGAAGGCTTTGTCCATCAAGGCTAAGTCGATTTTAGCGTTGATTCGGGCATCGATAGTCGGTTTTGACAAGCCTTGCGTTTTGACAATCGCTTTAACGTAATCTTTATCGACATTGAAGAAAATGGAATCGATATTAACTTTCAGTTGTTCCGTATCTAAAGCCGGCAATTGGGTATCGAAATTCAGAAAGATATTCGACACCGGAAATGGCGCGTCTTTGTATTCAATATGGCCATCGCGAATTTTCATATTGAAGGCTACATTGGGCTTCTGATTTTTGGAGGCGATGTATTTTCCTTTAAGGGTAAACAACAAATCAGTGCTGCCTTTGACTTTGGTTTTTTCGAGCCAAGTAACGTATGCCGGCGGCAAAGCGGTGAAGAAATCGTTGAGTTTACTGTTTTCGGATTTGATATTAAAATCCATATCGTAACCATTGCTTAGGAAATCGAATTTTCCGCTAAACTCCACCGGAAGTTTATTGATTTTTAAGTTGTTTTGTTGGAAGACAAAGGCTAAGGAATTGGTGTTGATTTTAGTAATCAAATCAGCTTTAACACTTTTATTATTGAGGTATTGTTGGCCATCATAAGTAAAATCGAAATCGGCTATTTCAGCTTCGGTATAAATATCAAAAATGGCTTGGTCTAAGTCGCCGTTGCCAATATAATTAAAGCCTTTGGCATCGATTACAATTTTAGTTGATTGATCGTTGTAAACCAAATGGCTGTTTTCGATGGCAATTTTGTCTAATCGCAAGGAAGTATTACCGGTGGTATCTTTAGGAGTGGTTTTTTCGTTGGAGATATAGACGTTGTAATTCGCTTCGCCTTTGGCATTGACTTTTACATTGATGAAAGCGTTGGAGACAAAAACCTGATCAATTACAACACTTTTGTCAAAAATTAAGGAACTGATATCAATCCCGAAAGCCATTTCATTAGCTGAAACTAGGGTTTCCTTTTGATACGGTGCAGAACCTTTCAGGGAAAAGTCGGTTAAGGTTAAGGTGAGTGACGGAAAGTGGTTAAAAAATGACAGATTGGCTTCTTTGAAATTGAGTTCGCCGTTTAGTTTTTTATTGGCAAAAGCTTTAACCTCTTCGGCAATCTTACCAGGAAAGAGGATCGGAATCAAAAACATCAAAAGCAGTATGGAACCGAAAGTGATTCCGCTTATCTTTAAAATCTTGATAATTATCGACTTTGAAGGCTTTTTCATAGACCAAAAATACAATTCCGTCAAGAGAGAAAAAAATTTAGACAGTATTATTTTATAAAAACAAAAGCCGCATTAAAAAATGCAGCTCTTGCCAAATAATTATATAACTAATCTAACCTTATTGTTTGATCAACTTCATTGTTGATGAATTATTATTGCCGTCGAAAGCTTTCACCAGATAAACGCCACTGTTTAATTCATTGATATCAAATTGATAATCTTCAGAAGTAATATTTTCGAAGGATTTTACTCTTTGTCCTGTGATGGAGTACACTTCAACCTTGTACACTTGCCCTTTAATACTAAAGGTGCCTGAGGTTGGGTTTGGATACAAACTAACATTGGCTAAGGCATTATAATCATTGTTTCCTAATGTACTGGCCGGTTGGTTTCCATACACTCTGAAAGTTCCCGGAGCTAATGTAATGGTAGCCGTTGTGCTGGTTACGGTAATTGGCGTATTGTCCATCAAGTTATACCATGTGCCAGTGTAAGGGAAACTAGGATTGATATTTTGACTGGCAACAGACATGTTGGCTAAAACCACCACATTTTTCAAAGAAGTTGATGGCAAAGCATTATCATAAATATAGATTCTTTGTCTGATATTATTAGCATCCGGACTGATAGCATAATCGCCTTCAAAAACCGGTTCGTTAATTTTAAGCTGTATTAATCGTTTCCAATCGTTGTACACTTGTTGTCTGTTGGGAGAAGTCATTGTCAACCAATTGTTAGTCCATTGCGGCTGTGGTTTAGTGTCTAACTTACAATCGCCCGGTGTCGTATCTGATTCGGTATTTACTGTTCCGTTGTTACAAGTATAAATAGAATTATTCATTCCCAAAGCACCAAAATGCCAAATCATTTTTGGCCCCGGTACTAAGATAGATAAGGCTCCGATAGCAGACATTCTTGGCACAGCATTGTTTAAGTTATTTAATGGTGGTGCTGTTCCTCCTCCGTTTCCAAAGGTAACTGCTTCATAAATCAATCTGTCTTTATCGTGACTTTCAGGGTAACCCAACAATCTTTTGGCAGAGAAACCACGACTAACATGTCCCATTCTGGTGATATCAGCATTGGTTGAATAACCTAAAGCCAATTGTTTGTAAGCTTCATGCAATTCGCCCCACATCATTACCCCTTTGCTTGGTGTTTCACTTATGCGGTAATTGGCCCATTGTTGCTCTTCGCTATCTGCTCCCAAATGCTCAAAAATCACATAATGATTTGGATCAAGCGACCAAGAGTAATCTGCATATTCTTTTAGGATGGCTACCCTATCATTTTGATAAGAATTGGTACATGTATCATCTCCACCGGAACAAGCTTGGGTAAATCCTTTGGTCAAATCCCAACGGAAGCCATCAATTTTAAACTCTTGAATCCATTGTTTTACGACTCTTTTGGTGTAGTATTTGGTTCTGGCTTGTGAGTGATTAAAATCGGACCCGACACTATAACTATGTTTGGCAAACTCATTAAAGTAAGGATTATCGGCCGCAGGATCACCCCAACCGTCACCATCAGCATCTTTCATCCACATTCTTACCATTGGGTTTCTTCCGAAAGCGTGGTTAAGGGCAACGTCTAAAATAACCGCAATACCGTTTTGATGGCATAAATCGATGAATTCTTTGAACTTATCGGCTGTACCGTAAAATTTATCCAAGGCCATATGAAACGAGGTATTGTAGCCCCAACTTTCATTACCCTCGAATTCCATAACCGGCATCAACTGAATAGCATTAATATTTAAATTTTTGAAATAATCAATTTTGTCAATCAAGTCTTGGAAATTTCTGTCGGCGTCAAAATCACGAATTAATACTTCGTAAACTATTAAATCTTCTTTTTTCGGTTTTACAAAGTTGGTTGTAGCTGAGCTCCAATTATATGGTGTTTGACCGGTTTTCAATACGGTTACTTCTCTTTCTTGTCCGGCAGGATAAGCGGGCAAGTTAGGATAACTGGCTGCCGGAATATAAGGATCGTCAAATGGAGACAATACAAGAGTTGAATATGGATCAGCCGTTTTTACAACAGCCGGAGAGTTGGTGGTTGGTGTGGCATCCACAACCCAATATTGGTATGTATAATTTTGTCCGGGAGTTAGTCCGGTTAATTCTAACCAAAACTTTCCGGTTCCGGGATCTTTCTTCATTAAATAATTCGTGCCCGGTTGCCAGTTGTTAAAGCTACCCGCTACGTATACGAAATCTTTGCCCGGTGCATCTAAAACCAATGTTGCTTTGGTAGCATCAGTAGCGTTGTAGTTGATTCCATCCTCTAAGCCGCTTGCCATGGCCTGATTAGCAGTTCCGGCATTTACAATCACTCCAAAGGTTTTGCTAAAGAAAGTACTCCCTTGGGTAATTTGCAGCTCATAAGCTTTGTTAACCGTAATATTGGTATCAGTATAACTATAGCTTGTTCCGGAAGCAGTATTGATACTTACTCCATTCGCCAACAAATTATAATTAGCTGAACCATTAGTGTTGGAAGCTGAGATGGTCAAACTTTGACCGCTGTTGATAATGGTATTACTGTATTCAGACGGACTTAACAATGCGGCTTGAAAAGCTCCTACATCCAAAGTCAAATCTGTCGTTTGTGCATTACCTGCTGCATTTCTAAAAACTACATTAATTTTAGTTACTGAGCCTGAGGCTACTCCGTAGTATGCTAAAATTGTTGGAGTCAAATCCAACTTATAAATATTCCCTGAGACTAAGGTAAGTGCTGGCTGCGTGGTATTATTACCCCATGAGCCTTTAACATTTTGCCAAGGTGTTCCGTTTAAGGTTACTCCTGTATGGGCATAAATTGTTCCGGTATAAGTTGCCAAACCGGTTCCTGTTTTATCAAAAAGAATGGTGGCCGAAGCCGTTGCGTCGGGATTGGATCCGCCTTGCCAAGAAACTTGACCCAAAGCGATATTAACAAATAACCCGGCTAAAACAAATAAAATAACTTTTTTCATAGCTTAAAATTTAAAAAAAGGGTCTCCTCAAAAGGAAACCCTTTTTTAGTTATTCATTAGACTTATTGAAGTGTAACAGAATAAGCATATTTTCTTGGATTGCTCAAGTCAAGAACTACATTGTAAGTTCCTCCGGCATCAACAGATAAGTTTGGACCATCATAATTCATTGAATCATCACCATCTGGATCTCCTCCCAAGTTAATAGTCCAAGCATTGTTAGCTCTGAATTTAAACTCACCTGCAGTCATGGTTACTACTCCTTCCCATTTTTTTGTTGAAGGGTTGTAAGTTAATGCCGTACTGTTATCCCAGCCTCCTGGAGTAGCTGCTCCAACAATACCCCATGTAGTTGGTTCAACTGTGTACAACAAAGTAGTAGTGTTAGCTCTTACTCTGTAGTATCCTGCAGTGGCCGTAATATCAGATTCTCCTGATTCAACTAAAACTCCTGAGAAAGAACCGTCATCACCCCAATCAGTATTACCCCAGTTGAAGTTTCCGGCTGGATCCGGAGCTACAAATTTGAACCCACCATCTAACCAAATGTATCCTTCATAATCCGTTTGTCCAAAAGCAGAAGAAGCAATTCTTGGAGCTGTTGGAGGATTCCAACCTTGATGATTTCCTGGCACAGCTAATTTTGGTAAATCTGTAGAATAAGGTGTTACCAAATAGGTAATTACATCTGAAAATTTCTCTTCGCTTTCAGTAGTTCCAACTGTTGCACGAATTCTTACTTCTAATCCACCTTGAGTAAAAGGTGTCAAGCCAGAACCAATAGATGCACCATTCAAAACATCAGAAGTAATGCTAATATAATTATTGGATGTATCAGCTATATCAATTGGAGTATCAAAATTATCTCCTGATTTATCAACTTGCACAGTATATGTAACTTGTGTTGGAGTACCATAATCCATAGCTTCCCAAGTCATTGCCAAACCAGGATTGGTTGGTGTTTCAGGATCTAATACTACACCTTCTCCAGAAACCGGTGAAAGAATTCTAAATTCAGCTGCATTGTCTAAAAATCTCAAGTCTTGTTCATCAGTACAAGAAGCAAAACCCGCAATTAGGGTTAATGCCATAAATGATTTTACTATATTTCTCATTTTATAAATTTTTTTGTAATTGTTAATTTTAGTAACCAGGGTTTTGTGTTAAGTTTGGATTAGAAGCTAGAGATTGAGCTGGTATAGGGAAAAGGCTCAAATTATTAGAAATGGCTATTCCATTTGTTCCGTTACCTTTCCATGCCCAATTGTAACTACCGCCTGTGTACTTACCGAATCGAATTAAATCTTGTCTTCTGTGAGATTCCCAGTGCAATTCTCTTGCTCTTTCATCCAAAATGAAGTCTAAATTCAATTCTCCCGCATCTATATTAGCAGAGGTACTTCCACTATTAGCTCTTTCTCTTAGAGCATTCACATAGGTAACCGCTTGAGATAAAGAAGCACCTGCAGCACCTCTAACTGCGCATTCTGCATACATCAAATAAACATCAGCTAATCGAAATAATGGAAAATCAGTATCCACAAAAGTTGAACTAGGCCCTGCGACCCCCCCAGAGGTTCTGTTTGAGTATTTAGCTAAAATATAGCCTTGGTCTCGATTGGCAACGTCAGTAATCTCAATGTCTCTAACTCCTGAAATAATAGTTTTACGAGTATCGTTTGTAAAATCCACACCGTCAAACTTTTGAACAAATTGCTTTCTTAATCGAAGCGCACCGCCCCATCCTCCAGAACCAACACCAAGAGAAACTCCATTTTGTTCGATTGAGCCTACTTGACCATTTACCATTACAGTTGTTGGTCCATAACTTTGTGTTATTTGACCATCTGATTGTAATGTAAAAATCATTTCAGGGGATAAATTATTGTCTGCAGTAAAGTTATTCAAGTAATTAGAGTTTAAAGAATAGCCTCCACCAATTATTTGAGTACATTGAGAAACACAATCAGCATAGCGATCTTGTCCAATGTATACTTGAGCATTCAAGTAAATTTTGGCTAAAACCATTCTGGCAAAAGCTTGATCTAATCTACCATACTCATTTGAACGTGCCGGTTTTAAATCTGGCAATACTGCATTTAATTCGTTCTCAATAAAAGTAAATAATTGTTGCCTTCCGTACTCAGGACCAGCAAAATTTACAGGATCATTTTCTGTAATAAATGGAGCTTTACCATACAAATCCATTAGATTGTAATATGCAAAAGCACGTAAAACTCTAACTTCATTACGATAATCTTCAATGTCATTTAGCAAAGCAGTATCAGTAACACCTCTTCCACTTAGTTTTGAAGGAGTAGTTTGTCTTAAATATTCATTAGCTAAAGCTATTTCAGCCATAGTTCTACTGAACATCCCTAAAATAATTGGATTATTAGCATTCCAAATATTTCTTTGCAACTCTTTTGTTCCTGGGTCATTTTCATAACTCCAAATAACCTCATCAGTAGTCAGATCTTGAAGATACCATAAACATCTCCCAAACTGGCTGGTTCCTGCATCAATACCTTCCAAGAAAGATGAACCTGCATCAGCAGCGCCAGTTAATGATAAATTCCCATAAACCCCAGCTAACCCAGTTTTATAAGCTCCGGGTTGTGCAAAAAAGGCTTCAGACAAGAAAATGTCATCATCTTTTGGCTCTACATCTAAATCACCTGTACATGATGTTAGCACAAGGAAAAGACCCAGCAAATAATACGCATTAATTTTTAATTTTTTCATAGTTATTTTATTAGAATTTAATATTTGCACCAAATAATAAAGTACGCTGTCTTGGATAGATAGTATTATCTCTACCATCATTAGTAATTTCAGGATCTAACCCCGAGTACTCTGTAATTAACAATGCATTTTGAACTCCAGTATATAATCGCAAGGAAGATTTACCATCTAACCATTTTGGGAAAGTATATCCTAAAGTTACATTATCTAATCTTATAAAAGAACCATTCTCAATGTATAAGTCAGATAATACAACATCTGCTGTTGTGTTAAAGTTAGTATCCAATACAGAAGTTGGAAGGTTAGCTAATACAGCACTGTCTTGCAATCCATCATACTGAGCTCTACCTGCATTAACTGCATTGTATATCCTGTTTCCTAAACTAGCCCTCAAATTGAATGAAAAATCAAAATTTTTGTAATTCATGTTTGAGGCAAATCCAAATATAGCATCAGGATCTGGGTTTTTATAGATATACCTATCATCTCCATTTATAATACCATCTCCTGTTAAATCAGCATAAGCTCCTTCAATTGGATTCCCGGCAGTATCATATAATTGCTTGTAAACATAAAACGAGTATGGCGTAAACCCTTCTCTGTGAATTTGTGCTGTCCCCCCGGTTCCTGCTCCGGTATCACCCAATAAGATATCTGAACCAAAAGCTAGATTTTTAATTCTTCTTTCAAACTTAGTGGCATTGAAATTTACATTCCATTTAAAGTTATCGTTTTTAACAATATCTGCATTGATTGAAAACTCGATCCCTTTAGATGTAAAACTTCCGATATTTTGGAATCCTCTATTAGAAAAATTTCCTCCATCTGGTAAAGCTACTTTCGCTATCAAATCGTCGGATTGTTTATAAAACACATCTAATGATCCGGTAACTCTGTCATCAAATAACCCATAATCCAAACCGACATTATAGGTCGTTGTTTCTTCCCATTTTAAATCTGGATTATAAGGATTCGAAATTCCAATTGGTGTTGGTACAGCACCGAATGTATACTGACTGGATCCACTACCTACTGTATACTGTTGCAAGTAATAATTTCTAGCAACAGGATCATCAATTTCTTGTTGACCGGTAATTCCATATCCCAATCTTAATTTAAAGTCAGAAATAACTTTAGAATCTTTGAAGGCAACATTTTTTAACTTCCAAGCGAATGCAGCAGAAGGAAAATTACCATATCTGTTGTTAACCGGGAATCTTGAAGAACCATCCCTTCTCATTGTTAATGTTAACAAGTAGGTATCATTATATGAGAATTTAGTTCTTCCGAAATAACTCAACAATACGTTATCTGTATCAATAGTAGTTTCAGGAAAATTTGATGGTAAGTTTGGATCGTTGATGTTACCCGTTGCAAACGACTGACTTTGACGTATTTGATAAGAATATCCTGCTTGCGCTTCAAAATCAACTTTACCAAAGGTTTTAGTGTAAACAAAGTAGGCATCAAATAATTTATTTCTTGCCATTCTTTTTTCAAATTCGTTTTTCCCGTATGGAATATTGTTATTGCTTGGTCCTGATGCAGCTTCAGAACTCATAAATTTAGTTCTCTCACCGTTTGATTCATCAAAACCAACATTGATAACCGCTCTCAATGCAGGAAAAAAATGAAATTTATAATCTAACTCAAAGTTTCCGAAAAAACGATTAGACTTACCCGTATCATAAGTTTGCAACAACTGAGCTACTGGATTTCTTCCTCCTAAAATCAATGAATTATCACCCGTGTTGTAATATTCAAAGAATCCTCCGTATGGTGATGCAGCATCATAGACTGGCTGGGTTGGATTAAAACGAATCGCATTACCTTCTACTCCATCAGCAAATCTATTGTTTTCATTAGCATAAGTAGCATTCAATCTTAATTTTAAATGATCATTGAAAAAGCTTGGATTTAATGTAGTTGACACTGTGTTTCTGTTGAATTTATTAGTCAACCTTAAACCTTCTTGATAAGTATTACCAACTGACAAACGCGCCGGCACAGCACCAAATAAATTGCCTCTTACGGATATATTATTATCCACAAAATCAGTTCTTCTATAGATTTCATCTTGCCAATCAGTATTAGCTGTTCCTAACAAATCAACGTCTTGTGGACGAACTTGTTGTATTAATGCTCTGTACTCATCCGCACTGAAAACATCAATTTTATCAACTAATTTACCAGAGCCATATTGAAAATTATAATCTACTGATAATTTTTTTCCACCTTTTTTTGTTGTGATAATAATAACCCCATTTGATGCTCTTGAACCAAAAATTGCAGTTGCTGATGCGTCTTTTAACACCGTAAAACTTTCTATGTCGTTTGGATTTAAAGAAGCTAAAAACGAAGTCGAACCAGTGTTGGTTTTAGAATCTATCGGTAAACCATCAATAACTATTAACGGATCGTTTGACGCAAACAAAGATGATCCACCACGTATTCTAATTTGATTGCCTGAACCTGGAGCTCCACCTCCGGCATTGACTGTAAGACCAGCCACTCTACCATTTAGAAGATTCTCTGCGGTAACATTAGAACCTTGATTAAAATCTTTAGTTGTTAAAGTTGAAACTGAACCCGTAGCATCTTTTTTCTTAACGGTTCCATACCCTACTTGAACTACTACTTCTTGAAGCTGGTTAGCACTTTCTTCAAGAATGATGTTGACAGACTTTTGTCCGGAAAAAGTAATCGTTTGAGAGTTGTATCCCACGAAAGAAAAGACAACTTTGTCTCCGCTTTTAAGGCCTCCCACTTGAAACTTCCCGTCAAAATCTGTCGATGTGCTACTGTTAGCACCTTGGACAATTACATTTACTCCCGGTAACGGTTGGTTGGTTTTACTGTCAACAACCACTCCACTCAAAGTACTCTGTGCAAGAGCACCGAAAGGGAGCAAAAGGAATAAAAATAACAACTTTTTGTAAATTGTTTTCATACGTTTTGTTTAGGTTAAAAATTTAATTTTTGTGCGTATACTTATACTTCGAATGTTAAATTTATGTAAAAAATTCAATCAACAGAATAAACGCTTGTTAAATCCGACTCGAAAACGTTTTCGTGTTGAAAACTTTTCCAATATTTCATTATTTTAAGGACAAAATTGACAGAATAAAAAATAACATATATCTTTATTCAGAAAATAGTATTTACCTTCCTGAACAATGAAAAGAAAAGTTACACTTAAACAAATTGCCAAAGAACTTGACGTGTCTATTTCAACCGTTTCTAAATCTTTGCGGAACAGTTTGGAAATTAGCGAAGATACCCGACAAAAAGTGCAAGCTTTTGCTAAATTATACAACTACAAACCCAACAATATTGCCCTCAGTTTAAAAAACAAAAAAACCAAAACCATTTGCATCATCATTCCCGAGATTATACACCATTTTTTTGCTACGGTGATTAGCGGTGTTGAACATGTGGCCAACGAAAACGGTTACAATGTTTTGGTGTGTCTTTCTGATGAATCCTTTGACAAAGAGGTAATAAACATGGAAATGTTGGCCAATGGCAGCATAGACGGTTTTATCATGTCTTTGTCAAAAGAAACCCAACTCAAAAAAGATTTCCACCATATAGTAGAGGTGATTAATCAAGGAATGCCCGTTGTTATGTTTGACCGTGTGACCAATGAAATTTTATGCGACAAGGTCATTATCGATGATAGCTTAGCTGCTTTCAATGCAACGCAATATTTTATAGACAAAGGATTTAAAAAAATCGCCTTAATCTCGACCATAGATTATGTAAGCGTTGGCAAATTGAGAACGGAAGGTTACATCAAAGCCTTAAAAAACAGCGATTTAAAAGTAGATGAAAATCTAATCTTAAAAATTGAAGACACTGAAAACTTCGAAGACAGCATTGCCAATCTGCTGTCTAACAATGAAATAGACGCCGTTTTTGCCGTTAACGAATTGTTTGCTGTGACCGCAATCAAAGTCGCTAATAAGTTAGGTAAAAAAGTTCCTGACGACATTTCTGTAATCGGATTTACGGATGGTATCATCTCCAAATACTCTTCTCCAAGCATTACAACGGTTAGTCAAAATGGTGTGAAAATGGGTGGGAAAGCAGCCAAAATGCTCATTGAAAGACTGGAGGCTGAAGAGGAAGAAGAAGAACAATACAGAACAGAAGTGATAGAAACAGAATTGGTCGAGAGAGAATCTACCAAATAGTTTTTATCAACAAAAAACGTTTGCGCCACTGTATCCTCTGATTTTTTTGAGGCGAAATAGTCACATTATAAATTCTTTATTATCTTTACCGCAATTATCAAAGCTTATACTTTACTTCGAAAACAAACTAAAGTTTTGATAAGCAAAGCGCTTATCGTATTATAAACCAATACATTACGATAATGGAAAAGCGTAAATTAGGTTTCTGGGAAATTTGGAACATGAGTTTCGGTTTCTTAGGGATTCAGATGGGGTTTGCCCTTCAAAATGCTAATGCCAGCAGGATTCTTCAAATTTTTGGTGCCGATGTACACGAGTTGTCTTGGTTTTGGATTATTGCCCCTATGATGGGATTAATTGTCCAACCCTTGATTGGTCATTACAGCGACAACACCTGGGGAAGATTCGGAAGAAGAAAACCTTATTTTTTAACCGGTGCTTTGTTAGCCTCTATCGGTTTAATATTAATGCCTCAAGCTGAAATTTTCATTGCTTTTATGCCTGCCTTATGGGTTGGCGCCGGAATGTTGATGATTATGGATGCTTCCTTTAATATTGCTATGGAACCTTTCAGAGCTTTAGTGGGAGATAATTTAAGAGCCGACCAGCACACGCTTGGCTTCAGTGTTCAAACCGCACTAATTGGTATCGGAGCAGTAGTTGGTTCCTGGCTGCCTTATGTATTAAATGAGTGGTTTGGTATCAGCAATCTGCCTACTGCAGATTCGGCAATTCCCAACAACCTAATTTATTCTTTTATCATCGGAGCGATGGTTTTGATTGGTACTATTTTAATAACAGTAATCACAACCAAAGAATACTCTCCGGAAGAATTAGCCCAATTTAGAGATGAAAAAGAACATCTTGAAGCCATGGGTGAAGAAAAAGAAGCCAAACTCACTGATATTTTTTCTGACTTTGCCAAAATGCCGGAAACGATGCGTCAGTTGAGCTGGGTCCAATTCTTCTCTTGGTTTGGTCTTTTCGGCATGTGGGTTTTTACTACACCGGCTATTGCACAACACATTTACGGCTTGTCTGTAGACGACACCAAGAGTCCCGAATTTCAGTCGGCAGGTGACTGGGTCGGAATCATTTTCGGAGTTTACAATTTTGTATCTGCTATTGTAGCCTTTCTTCTTCCTTACATAGCCAAACAAATTGGTAGAAGAAAAACACATGCCTTATCGTTGGTTTTGGGTGGCATCGGATTAATTTCAATGTATTTTATGCCAAACAAAGAAGCTTTAATCTTCTCTATGGTATTGGTAGGTTTTGCTTGGGCAAGCATCTTAGCCATGCCTTATGCCATATTAGCCGGTGCCATTCACCCTAAAAAAATGGGAGTTTACATGGGGATTTTTAACTTCTTCATTGTAATTCCTCAAATTATCAACGCTTTGATTGGTGGTCCATTGGTAAAATATGTTTACGGCGACCACGCTATTTATGCCTTAATAATGAGCGGTGTAAGCTTCATTATTGCTGCCTATTTAGCCCTTAAAGTAAAAGACAGTAAAGACAGTATTTAATGAGTAAAAAAGCATTCATATTCGATCTCGACGGTGTAATTGTTGACACGGCTAAATACCATTTTTTAGCTTGGCAAAAATTAGCACAAGAATTGGGCATCGAATTTACCCCCGAACACAACGAAGAATTAAAAGGAGTCAGTCGCGTTCGCTCTCTTGATATCATTTTGGCATTAGGCCATATTGAAGCTTCTCAAGAAGACAAGAACAAATGGCTGATCCAAAAAAATGAAGATTACTTATCCTACTTGGTCGATATGGACGAAAGCGAAATATTGCCCGGAGTATTGCATGTACTCGAATTTATTAAAGAAAAAAAACAACTGATTGCCTTGGGTTCGGCCAGTAAAAACGCCCGACCTATTTTAGAAAAAACCGGAATCCTGCACTTTTTTGATGCTATTGTTGATGGAAACGATGTGTCTAATGCCAAACCGGATCCCGAAGTTTTTCTGAAAGCTGCACAGTTACTAAACGTATCCAACGAAAACGCCATCGTTTTTGAAGACAGCGTAGCCGGTATTCAGGCGGCCAATATAGCCAACATGATTAGTGTTGGTATAGGCGATGCCGCCATTTTACACGAAGCTAAATATAATTTTAAAGATTTTACATTTATGGATGTAGCCTTCATTGAAGCGCTCCTGGATTAAAATTGAATGATAAAAGGACAATAAAAAAATTACAATGAACCAAGATTATATCAAACCAGACAACTGGTCGATTATTGAAGAAGGATTTGATTTAGACAGAGTAAAATCCTCGGAAAGTTTATTCAGTATTGGTAACGGTGCCATGGGACAACGTGCCAATTTTGAAGAATTCTATTCAGGTAAAACCTTCCAAGGTAGTTATATAGCAGGCATTTATTATCCTGACAAAACCAAAGTGGGTTGGTGGAAAAACGGTTATCCTGAATATTTCGCTAAAGTGTTAAACGCACCCAATTGGATTGGCATATTGGTTGAAATCAATGGCGAGACACTCGATTTAGCGTCTTGCAAAGTATCCGATTTTAAACGCGAATTAAACATGAAAGAAGGCTGGTACCATCGTTCATTTACCGCACTTTTAAATAACGGAATCGAAGTAGATGTCAACGTTAGAAGATTTTTATCCTTAGATATCGATGAATTAGGCGTCATCAAATACGAAATCACCCCGAAAAACCAAGATGCCACCATCGTTTTCAAACCCTATTTAGATGCCGGAGTACACAATGAAGATGCCAACTGGGAAGAAAAATTTTGGGAACCGCTACAAACCCAACACGATACCAATGAAGCTTTTGTAGTAGCTCGCACTTTCAAAACCCATTTTGAAGTAGCCACCTTCATGCACAACAGCATTTTCCTGAATAACGAAAATCAAAATGCCGAACCGGTGTTTACCGATACCACTTCAGACAAAGTAATTTTTACCTACGAGCAATCGGTGGCTAAAGGACAAACCATTGCCCTACAAAAATTGGGAGGTTACACTGTGTCTATGAATCACGCTACGGCCGACTTAATTCCGGCAGCCCAAAAAGTAATCCAAAAAGGATTGGCTTTGGGTTATGATAGCTTGTTGCAAAACCAAATCGACGCTTGGGCGAAAATCTGGGAAATGAGCGACATTACTATCGAAGGCGATGTTAAAGCACAACAAGGTATTCGCTTCAACATTTTCCAATTAAACCAAACCTATTTGGGTAAAGATTCGCGCCTAAATATCGGTCCAAAAGGATTTACCGGAGAAAAATACGGCGGTTCTACTTATTGGGATACGGAAGCCTATTGTATTCCGTTTTACATGGCTACAAAAGACCAACAAGTAGCCCGAAATTTATTAGCCTATCGCTACAACCAATTGGATAAAGCCATTGAAAATGCGGCTAAATTAGGTTTCAAAAACGGCGCTGCACTCTACCCTATGGTAACCATGAACGGCGAAGAATGCCATAACGAATGGGAAATCACTTTCGAAGAAATCCACCGAAACGGTGCTATCGCTTTTGCTATTTTCAATTACCACCGATTCACCGGAGATTACAGCTATATACCGGAAAAAGGTTTGGAAGTCCTAATTGGCATTGCCCGTTTTTGGCACCAAAGAGCGACCTTCTCTACCTATAGAAATCAATATGTGATTTTAGGCGTTACCGGTCCTAATGAATATGAAAACAACGTTAACAATAATTTCTACACCAATTATATTGCCAAATGGTGTATCGATTACGCCATCGAACAAATCCAAAAAGTAAAACAAGAATACGCTTCTGATTACGCCAGAATCATGAGCAAAGTGAACTTAGACGATGCCGAAATAATGCATTGGAAAAAAGTGGCCGACCATATGTATTTCCCATATTCGGAAGAACACGGCGTATATTTACAACAAGACGGTTTCTTAGACAAAGAATTGGTTAAAGTACACGATTTAGACAAATCGCAACGTCCTATCAACCAAAAATGGTCTTGGGATAGAATCTTACGTTCGCCTTATATTAAACAAGCCGATACGCTACAAGGTTTCTATTTCTTTGAAGATCATTTCAGCAAAGAACAATTGGAGAAACACTTCGATTTTTACGAACCGTTTACCGTTCACGAAAGTTCTTTATCGCCTTGTGTACACTCGATTCAAGCGGCTGTATTGGGCCGAATGGAACAAGCTTATACTTTCTATTTAAGAACTTCTCGTTTGGATTTAGACGATTACAACAAAGAAGTGGAAGAAGGCTTACACATTACTTCGATGGCAGGAACTTGGATGAGTATCGTAGAGGGCTTCGGCGGTATGCGTGTTAAAGACAATACGCTGCATTTCGAACCGAGAATCCCGAAAGAATGGAACGGCTATTCGTTTAAAATCAATTTCCGAAACCAAATTTTACAAGTAGCGGTGCATCAAAACGAAACCAAATTTACCTTAGAAGGCGATTCGCCGATTACTGTTTTTGTCAACGGCAAAGCGGTTTCGGTTGAGCCGAATAGTTTGGTAACGGTATAAAATAATTAATTGAACCAGATAAGGCATTTAAGTTCATTTAAGTTTTTCTTATTTGTCCTTATATGCCTTATATGGTTTATAAAATAACACAACATGAAAAAAATCTATTTCTTTCTCTTGATTTCTGTTTCAGCTTTTGCTCAAATAGACCGCGTAGAACCGCCGTTTTGGTGGAGCGACATGACGCATAACGAAGTACAAATTATGTTCTACGGCAAAAACATTGCCCAAAACGAGGTGACAGTTTCCAATGGAATCGTAATCAAAGGCATTCAAAAAACCGAAAATCCAAATTATGTATTCGTTACCATCGACACCAAAAACAGTCCGGCTCAGGATTTGGTTTTCACATTCAAAAACGGCAAAAAGTCGTTTACCCACAAATACACTTTAAAATCAAGAAAAGAAAACTCACGTTTCCGCAAAAGCTTTGACAGTTCTGACTTGATTTACCTCATCATGTCGGATCGTTTTGCTAACGGTAATCCTAATAACGACAACAACGACAAACTTTTTGAAAAAGCCAATCGAAGCAACAAAGACGGTCGACACGGTGGCGATATCGAAGGAATAATCAAAAATTTAGATTATATCCAATCGCTTGGCGCAACAGCGGTTTGGCCAACGCCTTTGTGCGAAGACAACGATGAGCGTGGTTCGTATCACACTTACGGCCAATCAGATGTGTACAAAATTGACGCACGCTTTGGCACCAATGAAGATTATGTTCGTTTGAGCACCGAATTGCACCAACGCGGCATGAAAAACATCATGGATTATGTGACCAATCATTGGGGTTACAAACATTGGATGATGAACGATTTACCTACTTACGATTGGATCCATCAGTTTCCGGGTTATGCTCAAACCAACTACAGAATGGCTACCCAATTTGATTCCAATGCATCCGCTATTGATGCCAAAAACTGTATGGATGGATGGTTTGTCAAATCGATGCCCGATCTGAACCAATCCAATCCGTTAGTTTTAAATTACCTTATTCAAAACGCCATTTGGTGGATTGAATACGCCGATTTAGATGGTTTCCGTGTCGATACTTATTCTTACAATGATAAAACGGCCATCGCAAAATGGACCAAATCCATAACCGACGAATACCCGAATTTCAATATCGTTGGTGAAGTGTGGATGTACGACCAAGCGCAAATGGCGTATTGGCAAAAAGACAGTAAAATTGGAGCCATTCAAAGTTTTAACTCCAATCTCCCTAGTGTAATGGATTTTACGTTGCAAGAGGCTATTGCAAACGGAGTTTTTAACGAAGACAAACAAGAATGGCGCAACGGAATGGTGAAAGTATATGAAAATTTCAACAACGATTTTCTGTATCCAAACATCAATAATTTATTGGTTTTCTTTGAAAATCACGATACCAATCGCCTGAACGAAATCTACAAAAACGACTTCAAAAAATACCAAATGGCGATGACGTTAATTGCTACCGTTCGCGGTATTCCGCAAATTTATTACGGTTCCGAAATTGGTATGGCCGGCGATAAAGGCAAAGGCGATGGCGATATCCGCAGGGATTTCCCCGGTGGCTGGAATGGCGACACTAACAACGCCTTTACCAAAGCAGGAAGAACTGAGGAGCAAAACAAATTTTATGATTTTACCGCTAAACTCTTCAACTGGCGCAAAAACAAAACGGTAATCCACAACGGAAAAACCACGCATTACATTCCGGAAAACAATGTTTATGTGTATTTTAGATACAACGAGAACGAGAGCGTTATGGTGGTTGTAAACAATAACGCAGAAAAACAAACCCTCAAAACCAATCGATTTGCAGAAAACATCAAAAAATACCAATCGGGTAAAGATATATTAACGGAAACCACTTTCGATTTGAATAAAGATATTACTATCGAAAGCAAATCAGTGTTGATATTGGAATTGAAATAATCACTCAATAGTCATTCCGACAAAGGAGGAATCTCATAGTCATATGAACCTTTCTCATTTGTACTTACATGACTTATATGGTTCATAATTTAGAGATTACTAATGAAAAAAACACTCTTCTTACTCCTTGTTTCTGCTGTTACATTCGCCCAAAATGCGAACCGAAATTACCTTTCCCATACTTGGAAAAACAATCTATTAGAAGTGAAAACTTCCGACGGTACGTATCGCATCAAAGCGTACTCGAATAAAATCGTCGAAACGTCTTTCATTCCAAACGGCGAAGTATTCAATCCGAATTCACATGCCGTCATCAAAACACAGGAGAAAATCAACACCACAGTTTCTAAAACCGACAGTTCAATCTCGTTAGTCACCAACAACATTACAGTAGTCATCAATAAGTCGCCTTTTCGCATCACCTACTCCAACCAAGGTAAAGTGTTGCTATCTGAAAAAAACGGTTACATCAAAAAAGACAGTACTGAAATTTTACAATTCAACCTCGACAATTCGGAAATGCTCTTCGGCGGTGGTGCTCGTGCTTTAGGAATGAATCGCCGCGGCAATCGCTTGGCCTTATACAACCGAGCGCACTACGGTTATGAAACCCGTGCCGAATTGATGAATTTTTGCATTCCCTTAGTACTATCTTCCAAATTGTACGCCGTACATTTCGACAATGGTGCCATTGGTCACTTGGATTTAGACAGTAAAAAGAACAACACCCTGGAATACGAAACCATTTCAGGTCGAAAAACCTACCAAGTCATTGTAGGCGACACTTGGGAAGATTTGGTGTCCAACTACACCGATTTAACCGGAAAACAACCCATGCCGGCGCGTTGGACCTTGGGGAATTTTTCCAGCCGATTCGGATACCACACCCAAGAAGAAGTGGAAAAAACCATCAACCGTTTCCAAACCGACGGCATTCCGGTAGACGCGATTATCCTCGATTTGTATTGGTTCGGCAAAACTGTTCAGGGTACTATGGGTAACCTTGACTGGGACAAAGACCAATTCCCTAATCCGGAAAAAATGATAGCCGATTTGAAAGCAAAAGGCGTTAAAACGATTCTAATCACGGAACCTTTTATCTTAACCACCTCATCCAAATGGCAGGAAGCCGCAGATCAAAAAGTTTTGGTTACCGATAAATCAGGCAAACCGGCCACTTGGGATTTTTATTTCGGAAACACCGGTGTAGTGGATATTTTCAAACCCGAAGGCAACCAATGGTTTTGGAATGTTTACAAACGCTTAATCAACCAAGGTGTTGGCGGAATGTGGGGCGATTTGGGTGAACCGGAAGTCTTCCCTTCTAAAGTGGTAACTGCTGCCGGAAAAGCCGATGAAGTTCACAATATTTACGGGCACCATTGGGCCAAATTAATAGCCGACGGTTATAAAAAAGATTTTCCAAACCAAAGACCATTTATCCTAATGCGTGCCGGTTATTCAGGGTCACAACGTTTTGGGATGATGCCTTGGAGCGGAGATGTTTCTCGAAGCTGGGGCGGCTTACAATCGCAAATGGAAATTGCCCTGCAAATGGGAATGCAAGGCATGGCGTATATGCATTCTGATCTTGGCGGATTTGCCGGTGATTATTTCGACAACGAATTGTATTTGCGTTGGTTACAATACGGCGTTTTCAACCCAATTTTTCGTCCGCATGCACAAGAAGATGTGGCTTCTGAAGTGGCTTACAAAGACGTTCACACCAAAGCCAAAGCCAAAAAAGCGGTAGAATTACGCTACCAATTATTGCCGTACAACTACACTTTAGCCTTCGAAAACAACCAAAAAGGAACACCTTTGATGCGTCCTTTATTCTTTGAAGAACCAACCAACGAAAAGTTATTCAACGAAAAAGAAAGTTACTTTTGGGGCAATGCATTTTTAATCAAACCAATCACAAAAGCAGGCGTTACCTCAACCGAAGTTTATTTCCCGAAAAGCAACAATTGGTTCGACTTTTATTCGGGTAAAAAATACGTTGCAGGTTCTACCGAAACAGTAGTTGTAGCCGAAACATCGATTCCGACTTTCGTGCGCGGCGGTAGTTTTGTGCCGATGATTGAAACCATTCAGAACACTTCAAAATATTCGCTGGACAATTTCAACTTGCATTTCTATTTTGATGACAGTGTAAAAACCTCAACCGGAAAATTGTACAACGATAACGGAGAATCACCAGAAGCTTTTGAAAAAGGACAATATGAAATACTGAATTTCAATAGCAATAACAATGGCAATATATTAGTGCTGAAATTGACGGCAACCGTTGGCAAAAACTATGTAACAACTGATAAAAATGTTACTGTAGTAGTGCATAACCTCAAAGCCAAACGTATTTATATTAACGGACAAGAAACAATCTTCAAAACCAATAACGAGTCGCTATACCTGCCGGTAACTTGGAAAAAAGGCACTTCGCCGGAAATTAAAATTGAATACTAATATGAAAAATATCTTCCTCTCTTTATCCGCTTCACTCCTATTGTTCGGTTGCAATTGTACCAAAGAAACGGTAAAAAAAGAAGCTCCGATCACCCAAACGCCTTTTGTGTGGGAAAGTGCTAACGTGTACTTTTTATTGATTGACCGTTTCCAGAACGGGAATCCGGCCAATGATAAAATCATCAGTCGCAATAAGCCAACCGGAGTATTGCGTGGCTTTGAAGGCGGCGACATACGTGGAGTAATCCAAAAACTCGACGAAGGGTATTTCACCAATTTGGGCATCACAGCCATTTGGATGACGCCGGTGGTTGAGCAAATTCACGGTTCGGTAGATGAAGGCACCGGAAACACTTACGGTTTTCACGGCTATTGGACCAAAGATTGGACGGCTGTCGACCCAAGTTACGGCACCAAAGAAGATTTAAAAGAATTAGTCGAAAAAGCACACGCCAAAGGCATCCGAATTTTGTTGGATGCGGTAATCAATCACACCGGACCGGTTACCGAACTAGATCCTGTTTATCCAAGCGATTGGGTACGAACTTCGCCTAAATGTACTTATCAATCCTACGACACTTACATCAATTGCACTTTGGTAGAGAATCTTCCCGACGTAAAAACCGAGAGCAATGCCAATGTAGCTTTGCCTCCTATGTTGGTCGAAAAATGGAAAAAAGAAGGGCGCTATGAAGAAGAAGTCGCCGAACTCGATGCGTTTTTCAAAAAAACAGGCTATCCTAGAGCACCGAAATACTATATCATGAAATGGCTTTCGGATTATATTACCGATTACGGCATTGACGGTTACAGAGTTGATACCGCCAAACATACCACCGAAGACGTTTGGGCCGATTTTAAAAAAGTATGCGATAGGGCTTTCGCCGAATTCAAGAAGAACAACCCGAAAAAAGTCATAGACAACAATGGTTTCTTTACCGTTGGGGAAGTTTACGGTTACAATATCGGAGCGAAAAGACTCTATGATTTCGGCGATAAAAAAGTCGATTATTACGCCAATGGCTTTACCGGTTTAATCAATTTCGACTTTAGAAACGAAGCCAAAATGAACTATGAAGAGTTGTTCTCTAAGTATTCCAATATCTTGCAAAACGATTTAAAAGGCAATACCGTAATGAACTATACCACTTCGCACGACGATGGTTGGCCGTTTGACAAAAAAAGAGAAAGAATCTTCGAAGCCGGCACCAAATTGTTATTGGCTCCCGGAATTTCACAGGTTTATTACGGCGATGAAACAGCTCGACCATTGGAAATAGCAGGCACTCAAGGCGACGCTACTTTACGCTCGTTTATGAATTGGAACAACTTGCAAACGGACCGAATTAAAAACCAATTGTTGATCCATTACCAATTGTTAGGAACGTTTCGCAAAAACCATCCTGCGGTTGGCGCCGGAGTACACCAAATGATTTCGGCTTCGCCTTATGTGTTCAGCAGAAGTTATACCAACGGAAATTTCAGCGACCAAGTGGTGGTTGGTTTGGATTTACCGGTAGGTGAAAAAGTACTTTCCGTAGGCAACATTTTTCCAAACGGCACGATGCTCAAAGATAATTATTCAGGAAAAGTTGTGGCCGTATTCGAAGGAAAAGTTACGCTGAATACGCCAAACACTATTGTTTTATTAGCCAAAGAATAAATGCTCAAAATAGGTCATCGCGGTGCGAAAGGTCATTTACCCGAAAACACCTTGGCGTCGTTCGAGAAAGCTATTGCCTTGGGCGTTGACATGATTGAGTTGGATGTTTGGCTGAGTTCAGACAAGATTCCAATGGTCATTCACGATGAAACCATCGACAGAACGACTTCGAAAACGGGTTTGGTTACCGATTATTCGGCTAAAGAGTTACAAGCTTTGGGTATTCCCGCTTTAATTGACGTATTCGAATTGGTGGATAATTGCTGTGAGATTAATGTGGAAATCAAAACCATTTTGGCTACACAAGCGGTTTTGGATTTAATAGCCAAAAGTAATTTCGACCAAACCAAAATCCTCATTTCCAGCTTTGATTGGAATGCCTTGCAGGAAGTTCGCTTTCATGATGAAGACATTAGAATTGGGGTTTTGACCGAAACCGATTTAGACTTGGCCATGGCTTTCGCCAAATTCATCAAAGCCGAAGCGATTCATCCTTATTATCATTTGCTAACTGCTGAAAATGTTGAGAAAATCAAAGAAAAAGGATTTAAAGTTTTTCCTTGGACGATAAATGAACCCGAAGATATTACCTTTGTAAAATCATTGGAAGTAGACGGTATCATTACCGATTTTCCGGAAAGATTATGAATTCAAAGTACGACATCATCATAGTAGGCGGCGGTGCAGCAGGTTTTTTTACAGCCATCAATATCGCTGAACAAAATCCGAAGCTGAAAATTGCCATACTCGAACGCGGGAAAAACGTATTGGAAAAAGTACGCATTTCCGGCGGAGGAAGATGTAATGTTACTCATGCCTGTTTTGTACCGAATGAGTTGGTCAAATTTTACCCTCGAGGTGAAAAAGAATTGCGCGGTCCGTTTCACCAATTTTGTTCCGGCGATACGATAGAATGGTTTGAAAAACGAGGTGTCGAATTGAAAATTGAAGACGATGGCCGAATGTTTCCCACTACGGATTCCTCACAAACCATCATCGACTGCTTTCTGGGCTTAACACAAAAACTAAAAATAGAGGTCTTGACAGGGCAAAGTGTACAATCACTTTTTCATGGAGAAGATTATTGGAAAGTCGAAACCAATCATGAAACCTTTTCTTGTCGAAAATTGGTCATGACCACAGGCAGCAATCCTAAAATTTGGGAACTGCTGGCCACCATGAATCACTCTATCATTCCGCCGGTACCGTCGCTATTCACTTTTAATATTAAAGATACTCGCATCAAAGATTTGATGGGTGTTTCAGCCTTGGCTAAAGTGAAAGTGAAAAATACTAAACTCGAAGCTACAGGCCCTTTACTAATAACTCATTGGGGCATGAGTGGCCCGGGAATTTTGAGACTTTCGGCTTGGGGCGCTCGACTTTTAGCAGAGAAAAATTACCAATTTGTATTAGAAGTCAATTGGCTTAACGATGTCACTTTAGAGGAAGCAATGGAGACTTTGAAAGAACTCAAACAAGAACATGCCAAGAAAGTGGTGAGTAAAAAATCCCCTTTCGAGTTGCCGAATAGGCTATGGGAAAGCTTGGTTTTGGTCTCCAACATTTCGAACGAAACCAAATGGGCCGATTTGACTAAAAAACAACTGACCGATTTGGCAAACCAACTCACCAACGGACAATTTCAGGTGAATGGCAAAAGTACTTTCAAAGAAGAATTCGTAACAGCAGGCGGTATCGACTTAAGAGAAATCAACTTTAAAACGATGGAAAGCAAACTGCATGAAAACTTATTTTTTGCCGGAGAAATTGTCAATATTGATGCGATTACGGGCGGATTTAATTTTCAGAATGCCTGGACAAGCGGATTCATTGTAGCCAATGCCATAACCAACTCATGAAAAAAATCATCCTGTCATTCGCCTTATTTCTCTTCTTGTTTAGTTGTAGTTCCTCAAAATCAAACGACTACCAACTGACCAAAAACTATACGCCTGACAATCCGGAATTGTATCAAACCATTGTAAAATTGGACAGTATTTTCTTTGACGCCTACAATCATTGCGACACAAGATTTGAAACTTACGCCAATTTCTATGCAGACGACATAGAATTCTACCATGACCAAGGCGGTTTATCCAATTCGAAAAAAGACATCCTCGAGGGCACTGAAAAATACATCTGCGGGAAAGTCACCCGAACGCTCGTTCCCGGGAGCATAGAAGTTTACCCTATTAAAGACTACGGTGCTGTTGAAATTGGGTTACATTCTTTCAGTAACAATACCAATCCGCCCAATGAACCCAAAAAAGTTAGTCGATTTACCATCTTTTGGAAAAAAACCAACGAGGGTTGGAAGATTACTAAAGTGGTGAGTTTACACTAAAAAAATTCTTATAATTTTTACTGTAGTTATTTCAAAATCAGTTATATTTGAGTTTCAAATTTTCTGTTTATGAAAAAACTTCTACTGCTATTATTGTTTTGCATCACTGCGAGTGCCCAATTCCAATCGGCTTATCCGCCTATTGAACAGTGTGATGACAATAATGATCAATTTGCAGTTTTTGATTTAGCGCAGTTGACACCTACAATCTTGGCCAATGTAAATCCGGGTGATTATACAGTTACTTTTTACAACTCGTTTGCAAATGCACAGAATAATATCAATCCGATTGTCACTCCCAATAATTATGTCAATGTTCAACCGGCCATTCAGACACTTGGGATTAGAATAGTAAACAATGTGACCAGTGACATCATTTTGGCTACTGTTGATATTAGGATTTTGCCTTCACCGATTGCCAATCCGGCCACATTAAGTAAGTGTGATATGACAGAATTACCTATTTACAATTTGAGTGATGCATTGGTGCAAATAACCGGCGGAAATCCTAACGTTTTTGTTTCTTATTATGAAACTATAGTTGATGCTCAAAACGGTTCAAATCAGATACAGGGAGGCGGATATATTCCATTTGTCAATCCCGGAGCACAGACCTTATTTGTTAGAGTTCAAAATATCCAGAACAATTGTTTCAGCCTTACAACCTTGACATTGAATACACACAATTGCGGTGATCCTTGTCCGGCACCAACGCAATTAACGGCAACCAACATTTCTAACACTTCATTTACTGTCAATTGGAATAATGTTGGTGGTTCAATGGGTTCCATTTTTAACAGGGTTTGTGTTGTTCCTCTTGGAGCGCAACCGTCAGATTCTTTCTCATACGTGGTTTCTGCAACTTCAAATTCTTTTGTCTTTACCGGTTTATCGCCTGATACTTGTTATGAGGTTTATGTTAAAACAGTATGTGATATAAGTGTAAGTAGTCCATGGTCGACTCCACTTCAAGTTTGCATGCAGGATTGTATCAACAGCGGAAATTGTACTGAAGTTTTAGTTTTAAACGCTTTTATCGACAGTAACAACAATGGCATCAAGGATAGCGGAGAAAGTAATTTTAGCCAAGGTAATTTTATATACCAAATCAACGATTCGGGTAATACCCTTTACGGTAGTCCAAACAATGGAACTTATTATATTTTCGACAACAATCCGACCAATTCTTATGACTTTAGCTTTCAGTTATACGGTGGATTGTCTAATTATTACGCTTCTAATACAACGCATAACAACATCACACTCTCGGCGGGAAGCGGCAC
>Ga0207952_1000051_pt1 | contig 149806 bp, 120 predicted proteins | sample SubbioR12Aug_8Ca_FD_184831 | JGI IMG/M metagenome (GOLD analysis project Ga0207952, IMG submission 184831) | Serpentinite rock and fluid subsurface biosphere microbial communities from McLaughlin Reserve, California, USA - CR12Aug_8Ca (SPAdes) | ecosystem: Environmental > Terrestrial > Deep...
TTTTCAATAAAACCTATATAAATCAACTACACTGCAAAAATGATTACGCAAACGATATTGACAATCCCTCGATAAAATTGATTTTATTCAACTTTTTAACGGGACAGTAGTGAAATGATATATGTAGTTTTGATAGAACTGTCGTAGGTTCTTTCGACCCGAATGACAAATCTGTTTCTCCAAAAGGTACAGGAACAATGGGCGATATCTACAAAGAGGAAACGCTTTTTTATCACATCAACTTTCAGAATACCGGAACAGATACCGCATTCAACATTGTTTTACGCGATACGCTCGATACAGATTTGGATATTCTTACGTTTGTTCCTGGCTCAGGAAGCCATTCGTACACGTATTTTATTGATGATGCGCGCGAGTTGACATTCACGTTTGCTGATATTCTTCTTCCCGATAGCAATGTTAATGAACCGGGAAGTCATGGTTTTGTGGAGTATGCCATCCGCCCGAAAACTTCTGTAAGCAATGGAACGCTGATCAAGAACACTACAGGAATCTATTTCGATTTCAATCCACCGGTAATTACCAACACCGTAACGAATCGCATCGGGACAACAACAATTCATGGTATGGTGTATGGTGATTTAAACACGAACGGAGTTCAAAATCAAAATGAATCCGGAAAAGAAAACTGGATTGTGGTATTGAGGAACAGTATAACGAATAATGTCATTACTTCGGTAACAACAAACCAAAGCGGTAGTTACACATTTGCTAATCTTGAAAAAGGAAATTACAAAGTGGAACTTACATCTCAATCGGGATACATACCAACGGAAAACGCACAGGGGAAAACAATTTCCGTAACCGAAGTAATCGATACAACAGTGAAGTTTGGGGTTTATTTTAACAACACAATGTTCCGCACATTCAAAGATGCAGCGACACTCAGTACTCCGAAAGCAGTGAAGATGAAAATAAAATCAGGCGTAGTTACCGGAACACCGAATGAAGCAACCGCTTTAAATAGTTTATTCAGCGGCTCCATTAAAACTGCGAAAGGGGCAACATTCCTCGGACTTCGGCAAACAGATCCAACAGTTATGAAAACACACGGTTGGATTTTCTACAAAACTGCCGCGGACATCGGCAAGATGTTTACTTCGGAACATACCGGAAGCGCATACCCGATTGACTCTCTCCGCGCTGATAATAAAAAAGCAAAGTCGCTTGGTAAGGCAATCAAAGCCGATAGAAAGAAATATAATAACACTTTCTGGGCGCAGGGTATTCTTCTGCACTTGAACTTGTTTGCAAGTCAGGATGGAGTTACACCGTTGAACTTTGGCGCATTGGAGATTGATACTGCATTCACACTCGCCGGAAGAGAACTCAATGGTATGAGTTTGGTCAATGTTGCAAAACTCGCGGATACGTTAGCAACCAACTGGAGTGAAAATAACATAACTGGAAGCGATGCTTTAGCAAACTTGCAGGCATTTGCCAACTTGCTGAAACGCATCAACAATGGATTCTACGAGCAAATGGCAACCGGTAATTACACGATAGACACTGCCAATCTTCAAACCGGTAAGAAACCGTATGCAGTGAAACTGAAGGGAGTAAAAACAGCAAGCGACGTTGGCATAGTGCGTTATGTGCCGAATACAAAATCAGAACAGTTGGCGTTTGGAACTGGTGAAGATGGAGTTCCGTCGGTGTTCACGTTGGAACAAAACTATCCCAACCCGTTTAATCCAACGACAGCAATTCGGTTTGAGGTTGGTGGTTTGGGGTTAGTGTCGTTGAAGATTTACAATGTGCTTGGTCAAGAAGTAGCAACGTTGATTCACAGCAGATTAATGGAGGAAGGGATGCATGAGATAGAGTTTGATGCGAGTTCGCTTTCGAGCGGCGTGTATTTTTATCGTCTCACATCTTCAAGCGAAACCAAAACATTTATAGATGTGAAGAAGATGATGCTGATGAAGTAACATTCACATCAGGTAAATGGATTAAGTGTAGGACGCTGCAAACGTGTCCTACACTTTTACTAAACAAGTTTTTTTCTAATAAACAATTTCAATTCAATAATTATTTATAAACAAATTCAGAAAGATACTACAATGAAAAAATTCACTTTAATCATTATAACCTTATTCGTTACAAACACTCTCCTTGCCGGAGTTCCTAAAAAAATTCATTGGGAAGGAGTAATCCAAAAAAATAATGAAGACATTCCGACTCATCAGACGACGTCTCTGGAGTTTCAAATTTGGGACGAAGAAGGTATTGGAACGGGAACTCAGCTGTGGACTTCAGCAACCATAAATATGAAGCCCAAAAAAAACAGTGTCTTTAGTGTTATCCTAGGAAATCCTCCTCAACCGGAAATTACACTTGCGTTTGACAAGGCATATTACTTACAGATTATCGTTGATAATGTTCCTATGGAATCACGAATAGAACTTGGCACAACACCCTATAGTTTTCGCTCGAACAAATCAGATAGTTCCAAGCATGCAGGGAAATCAGATAGTTCTCGTCATGCAGGGAAATCAGATAGTTCTCGTCACGCAGGGAAATCAGATAGTTCTCGTCACGCAGGGAAATCAGACAGTTCTCGTCACGCGGGAAAATCAGATAGTTCTCGCCACGCAGGGAAATCAGACAGTTCTCGTCACGCGGGGAAATCCGATAGTTCTCGCCATGCAGGGAAATCAGACAGTTCTCGTCATGCTGGGAAGGCAGATAGCTCCAGACATGCAGTTTACTCAGATACTGCGAAAACATTGTTCCGGAATAATGCTACAACTGGTCAGGTGATGAAATGGAATGGAACGGCTTGGGTAGCGGCGAATGATGAAACTGTTGGCGGCGGTAATTTTGTAACGAGCGTATCTGCTGCACTACCTCTTTCCGTAACAGGAACTTCAACTGCACCCAATGTGTCACTTAGCGGGGTAGTTCCCCTTGACAAAGGCGGAACAGGGTCATCGACTAAGAATTTTGTTGACCTAAATTCGACTCAAACGATTGGTGGAGCAAAAACATTTACCAACAGTCTTGGTATTGGCATAGACCCGGTGGAAAAACTTCAAGTTGCGGGTAAAATTTATTCAACGACTGGTGGTTTTAAATTCCCTGATGGGACCGTACAAACATCTGCAGGAGCCGTTGGAGATTTCCTTCCACTCTCTGGAGGGATTATGACAGGCCCTATAACATCCGATCCTGCTATTGCTAATATAAATATCACTATGGGGAAAGGAAATTTTGGTTCGTCAAATGCGAATACAGGCATCAATGCATTTGTTGCTGGAACATTTAATAGGGCACGGGGAAAGAATTCAGTCGCAATGGGTGGTGCGGATACAGAGAGCGATAGCAATTCTGCTTTAGGGGATTTATCAAATATTAACGGAGGAACTGGAAATATAGCGTATGGTTTTGCAAATGTAATTGGTGGAGGACGAGCAAATCTCGCTGGTGCGATTGGGTCAAATCCTATGAACGTATATAATTCTTATTCTACAGTTTCTGGTGGAGGAAATAACATAGCAAATGGAATGTTCTCAACAGTACCCGGAGGAAATCAAAATATAGCACAAGGTTCCTACTCTTTTGCCGCAGGTCGAAATGCACAGGCGTTACATAATGGTTCATTCGTCTGGAGTGATAGTCAAGAAATAGGAAGTGTCGCCTCAACGGGAGAAAATCAATTTGTAGTTCGCGCGAGTGGTGGTATATGGTTTGGAAAAGATAATGATGTAGATACACCAATACCATCACGTTTCATTCAAACAAGCACAGGTGCGTATTTAAGTTCAGCTGGAGTGTGGAATAGCGTATCAGACCGGAATAAAAAAGAAAATTTTACTTCGGTAAACGGTAAATCTATTTTGGAAAAAGTTGCGTCACTTCCTATCACGATATGGAATTATAAATCCGAAGGTTCCACGATAAAGCATATTGGTCCTACCGCACAGGATTTCTATCAAGCATTTGGCTTGGGCAATGATGATAAGACTATTTCAACAATTGACCCTGCTGGTATTGCACTTGCCGCTATTCAGGAATTGAAAAAAGAAAACGAATCATTACGCACCGAGTTACAACAACTTTCACTTCAAGTGCAATTGCTTATAGCGAAAGAAAAATCGGGAAGTTCTGATGAGAGTCATTCTGAACTCCGGGATAATAAGTAAAACATGGAGGCAATATGAAATCAATATTATTCTTGATATGCTGGCTGGTTGTTTCTGTCGCAATCGGACAGCAACAACCTGTGTACACTCTCGTTTCCTCTTCCATTGGTGGTACAAATGGTAGTGTAGAAAGTTCGGAGTATAAAGTGGAATTCAGTGCGGGGCAATCAATGGCCGGAGAAGTCTCCTCCTCTGTGTATAGCGCTTCGTCGGGAATTTTACAAATCGTGGTATTAGTAACCAACCCTTCTGATACTACGCAATATCGTACGTTCAAAGCAGATACTTCACTTTCCAAGAAGGCAGTATCGTTAGCGTATAAGTATGCTAAAATTAATGCTGTAAAAGTAGGTTCATTGAAAGTAAAACCGAATCTCGTTACCGCAGTATCCGAAGTCTTTCGCCGGTATGGAAAGAAGGGGGCGACATTCCTTGGCATTGCGCAAGAGAAAGCAACTGCGGGAAATTTTGGTTGGATTGCTTACTCGAAATCCGCTGATGTCGGGAAATTCTATACTGCTGCGCACGATACAAACAGAAATTTTCCGATTGACTCTGTTCGCAATTTAACCACAGGCAAAGCGACGAAGAAATTAGTGAAACTGGTAAAAGCCGATAAAAAGAAATACAACAACTATTTCTGGGAGCAGGCGATTGCGTTCAAACTCAATTTACTTGCAAGTGATACCGGTGTAACGCCGAAAGGATTGGGCGCGTTGCAATTAGACATTCCAGTAACGTTAGCAGGAAAAGAGTTACAAGGGAAATCTCTCGTTGCAGTCTCCAAAGAAATAGATACGGTAGCAACGTATTGGAAGTCGAAAAGCGTTGACGACGCAACCGATTATGCAGAGTTGAAAGCAGTAGCCAATGTGTTGAAACAAATCAACGATGGATTTTCTGTGCCGATGGACAGCACAAACTATTTGGTTGATTCGCTTGCTGTCGTAAAAGGAACAACGGCAACGGGAGGGAAGAAAAACCCTTACGCAGTAACATTATTAGGTGTGAAAACTGCGAGTGATGTTGGTATTGTGCGTTATGTTCCCAGCACGAAATCGGAACGGTTGGTGTATGGAACGGGTGAAGAAGATATTCCGATGGCGTTTAAATTGGAACAGAACTATCCCAATCCGTTTAATCCATCAACGACATTGTCATTTGTTTTACCCACATCAGGCGGGCAAGTTAGTCATTCGTCATTAGTGTCATTGAATATTTACAACGTGCTTGGACAAGAAGTTGCAACGTTAATTCACAACAGATTAATGGATGAAGGGATGCACGAAATACAATTTGACGCGAGTAAACTTTCAAGCGGCGTGTATTTCTATCGCTTGTCTTCAACCTCAGTTGAAAGCAATGAAACAATATCGCTGGTAAAGAAGATGGTGTTGATGAGATAGTAAATAGGGAGTTCGCTCGTCGGCTCGTTTTTTTGTCAACGAACTAACGAACAAACCAGCAAACCAAAAAACGAAGAGAGTGCAAAGGTCATCTGTCAACGACTCGTTGAGAAAATTTCAGGTGACCTTTTCTATTTTTGCAATTGCAGGCGATAAAAATACTGCGCGTGTTTCGAAGTGTTTTAATTTTTTGCCTTGATTTCTATTGGACAAGGGGCAAATTTTAGTATATTTCGCCCCGTAAATGCAAAAATTTGCAGACTTTTTTCTTCATCATCCAATCCAAACCCCAAAGGGTAGTTCCTTTTTGAATACGTACACGCGTTTCCTTATAATATTATCCCTTTCGTTTTTTAGTTTTTCGCTGGCAAGCAGCCAAATTTCGTTTTTAGAAAATGGTGAACACTCTTTACTTGCATCCACATCGGGTTTATATGGCGGCTCCACAACACGAAAAACGTTAGACCTCTCCGGGGATTGGGAGTTCTCTCTTGACGAAAAACAAACCTGGCAATCGGTAAAGGTGCCGAGTTGCTATGATGGCATCGGGAAAATTTGGTTTCGCCGTTCCTTCAGCGTTTCGGAGGATGTACTCGAACAGTACGCATCATCGCTCGTTTGTTTCGGTGTAAATTATTTCTGTGAAATTACCATCAATGATAATTTTGTCGGAAGGCATATCGGCGGTTCAACATCATTCTCGTTTCTTTTGGAAAAAAATGTTCTCCAGTTAGGAAGCAATAACACTATCGTTATTTATGTGGATAACGAATTGAATGCGAGGAATACACTTCCTCTTCGTCATCAGGTTCGGGGTTGGAGAAATTATGGCGGCATCTATCGCGATATATTTCTGCTCTTCACTCCAAAAATGTTTTTAAATGACATCGTTGTTAAAACGAAACTTTCCCCAAACAGAGAGAATGCTACCGTCAATGTTCGTGCAACAGTGTACAACGCAGGTTTTTCTCTCCAACAAAAAAATGAAGATGGAGGAAAACGAATCGCTCCGCTCGCGCTGATTGAAATTATTGATAAAGACAGCGGTGTGGTAGTTGCAAAAAGCAGTATTCTTATCAACCCACCGGAAGAAAACAATGCAAGCGAATTTTCGATTTCACTTTCTTTGTCGTTGCCGCGATTGTGGTCTCCCGAAACGCCATCACTCTACGATGTTCGATGTACGTTGTTATCATCTTCTTTATCGACTGCTTCAGTTCTTGATGAGAGTGCGAGACAAATCGGTGTTCGTACGATTGAAATCCACGGGAATCAAATATTGCTGAATGGCTCGCAAATTCGAATGAAAGGTGTTGCTTGGAACGAAGACCATCCGCAACTTGGTATTGCACTTTCATACGCTGCACTCGAAAGGGACATTACTGCAATTAAAAACCTTGGCGCAAACCTCATCCGTTTTGCCAATCATTCTGTTCATCCTTATCTGCTCACCCTTTGCGATAAGTATGGTATTTTCGTACTCGAAGAATTACCGTTAACTAATGCGCCCCTTTCCATTATCAATAAAGATGATTACCGCGAAACGGTCGCGGCAATTGCCAAAGAGATGGTTGTCCGCGATAGAAACCATTCCTCGCTATTTGCGTGGGGGATAGGAAATAATTTTGAAAGTAATTCCCCTGAGGCGAGTGAGTTTACCCGCTCAATAAAAAATGCAGTCCGAAATAATGATGACCGTCCGGTCTATTTTATCACCAGCGATATTGCCGATAATCTTTGTTTTGCTGAAATGGACTTCGTCGCATTTAAAATTACGTCAACAGATGTTCAGGCGACAAAGCGAACATTAAAGCAATGGACAGAAAATTACACGGAAAAACCAACGTTGGTTTTGGGATTTGGAAAAGAAATCGAGCCGGGGAATCGGAACGGAACGAGCGACCCGTATTCGTATGAATCGCAAGCGCGAACAATTCAACTTTTTCTTGAAGGAGTGAAGGATATAAAAATCAGCGGGACAGTGATAAATAGTTTCAACGATTTTCGGAATGACCGTCCTTCGCTATCTGTTCGTTCACAGGACCCGTATCTCTCAACATTCGGCATTGTCAATGAAAACCGCGAAAAGAGAACCGCGTACGATGTTTTACGTTCCTTGTATAATGGGGAAAAAATATCTGCTCTAAAACCGGGCGTTTATTCTTTCACCACGCCGATGTTCTATGTCGCTGCTGACGTGATTCTTCTAATCATCTTAGCATTTTTCTATAATCAAAACCGCCGCTTCCGCGAGAACATCAATCGTTCGATACGGCGGACGTATAATTTTTTTGCCGATGTTCGTGACCAACGTATTATTTCTTTCGGTCAAACGCTGTTGGTTTCTCTCCTCACAGCAAGTGCGGCTTCGATTGTTCTCTCGAGTTTGTTTTTTCATTACCGCGGCTCTTTTTATCTCGATGCAGTGCTCTCACATCTTTTAATTTCAGACACGCTCAAACAGTTTTTAATCACTATTGTTTGGAGTCCCTCCTCTGCGATACTTTGGTTAGCGGTTTTTTTTCTTGTTCTCGGATTATTTATTGCGGTGGTCATCAAGTTTCTTTCTTTTTTCCGGCGCGCACGAATTCAATTTCTCCACACGTACGAAGTGGTTGTTTGGTCAATGCTTCCGGTGCTTCTCTTCCTTTTTATTGGAATGATAATGTTCCGGCTTCTTGATTCATCGTTGTACGTGTATGTCGTCTTCGGATTGTTGATAGCAACCCTTCTTTGGATTTTTCAGCGCCTGTTGAAAGGGATTGCGGTAATCTTTGACGTTTTTGCTCCCCGCGCATATCTTCTTGGCGTAGTCATCATCATTCTTACCGGTGTTGGAATGTATAGTTACTATGATTACACTTATTCGACTTCTGCGTATTTGCAATTCTTGTTTGAAGTTTCACGCAACATCAACTAACAAAACACCCCGATGTATCTTTCCCGTTTAGAAATTCTTGGTTTTAAATCATTCGCGCAAAAAGTTGATATGCGGTTTGATGATGGAATTACGGCTATCGTTGGTCCGAACGGTTGCGGAAAAACAAATATCGTTGACGCAATTCGCTGGGTACTCGGCGAACAAAAAACAACAATGCTTCGCAGTACGCGAATGGAAGATGTTATTTTTAACGGTACGAAAACACGGAAACCGCTTGGCTTCGCAGAAACATCATTGACGATTGAAAATACCAAGGGAATTTTACCGCTGGAGTATTCGGAAATAACCATCACTCGCAGAATGTATCGTTCGGGAGAAAGCGAATACTTGCTCAATAAAACTCAATGCCGGCTGAAAGATATTCTCAACCTGTTTATGGATACGGGAATGGGGGCAAATGCATATTCCGTCATTGAGTTGAAAATGGTGGAAACAATTTTGAGCGACCGCACCGATGAACGTCGCCGACTTTTTGAAGAAGCGGCAGGAATCACGAAGTTCAAACACAATCGCAAAATCGCACACCGTAAATTAGAAGATGTGCAGAATGATTTGCAGCGGGTGAATGATATTATAAAAGAAGTGCAAACGACCGTCAACTCACTGCACCGTCAGGCAAAGAAAGCGGAACGGTACAATGAATATCATCTCCTGCTTAAACAACTTGAACGTGAGTTGCTGGAACGGGAATATTATTCCGCCGTAGCCGAACTTCATCCGCTCGACACACAACTGTCGCAACAACGGTCGGATAAATATCTTATTGATACAACGTTGCTGGAAAAAGAACGTTTGCTGGAACAATACAGAACCGACGCACGTGGAAAAGAGCAGGATGCTCAAAACGCGCGGAACATCGTTCATTCGTTGCAGGAAGAAGTTCGCACGTTGGACGAACGGAATTTAATTTTGACGGAGCGAACCTCCGCTTTGAAAACAACCATTCATCGGTACGGAGATGAACAAAAACTTCTTGCAGACCAAAAAAATAATTTTGAGGAGCAGAAAAAACTTATTGAGCAACGTCGTGCGGAATGTGTATCAAAAATTTCCGAGGTACGCGTACTTTCATCCCGTTTCGACGCCACTCTTGCCGAATCGCTCGAGCGGGAGACACAGGCAAAAATAAAAGTGCAACTTGCAAGCGACGAAGTAATAGAAATCCTACGTTCTGTTTCTTCAAAAGAAAATGAAGTGCAAAAACGCATCACGCAACAAGACGCCATCAACGAACAACTCCGGCGGATAGATACGGAAATCGAACACGCCGCACAAACGATAACTTCGCTGGAAACGGCATTTCGGGAGTTGACGAAAAACGATAAAGAGTTACGTCGCCGGTTTGCTGAAGCAGAACTCTCCTATTTCGAGAAGGAAAACACCCGTGCAACCTTACAGACGGAATTAGAACTTGCGCAACGAAGCATACTCGACATTGATGCGCAACTCCATCAGAAATCGGGGAAGATAGATTTCTTAAAAGGACTTATTGAACGAAACGAAGGGTTTTCCGAGGGAGCGAAATATTTACTTTCCGACGAAAAACGAAAAACGGGATTACTTCCGGTCGCTGATATTATTCGCACTTCGAATGAGTACCGGATTGCCGTTGAAACAGTTCTCGGTGAAGCGCGTGAATACCTTCTTGCCAGAACATCCGTTGAAGCGGAAGAAGCGATTTCCGTTTTGTCGCGTGAACAAAAGGGAAAAGTTACCTTTATTTGTCTCGATAGAGTTTCTATTCCGGTAGAAAATATTTTTTCACATCCTCAGAATATGATGAATATGATTGATGGTGAAGAAATGTACCGCCCGGTGCTTCGGCAACTTTTTGGCGATGTCATTGTTGTTGAAAATATTTCGGAGTCGGCACATATCTTTCAGGAATATCCCGGCGTGCGTTGCGTTTCGAAAGATGGGCAGATGATAAATGATAAAGGTTTACGGCGCGGCGGAAGTATGCGGCAGGGGGAAGGTATTTTCATCGGAAGACATTCGCATATTGAAGAATTGACGAGTGAAATAGAAATACTGAAGAGGCAGAAAACTGAAAATGAATCGCGCAAAACATTGGTAGAAGAGCAGTTGCAATCGTTCGATATTAAAGCAATGCAACATTTTGTAAAAGATATTGAACGGGAAATGACGCAACTGGAAACGCGGCTCGCGCAAATTGCTTTCGAGAAGAAACATCGTGAAGATGCGCTCGCTAAACATCGTGCCGAATTCGATATTCTCAAAAAAGAATTGCAGGAAGTAACGGAAGGACAACAACGGGTAACCGAGGAATTTGGGATTCTCCTTTCCAAAAAATCCCAGAAAGATATACAGTTAGTAGGAGCGCGTGAACATCTTTCATTGATGGAAGACGAACGACACCAAAAGGCGGAAGAAGCAAAAGCCGCACATCTGAACCTCATTACATTAGAGGGGGAAGAACGCACGATTGAAACGGAGTTCAAACACACAGAACAACTGCTCGATGATAATACTCGCGCATACCAGCGAGCCGAGATAGGCATCCTCGAATCGAATACGGAAAGTGCATTGCTTTCCCGCGAGTTTGACCAGAATGCACATCGTTTAAATGACGTTCGAAAGAAAATGGAATCTGCCGAACAACGGTCTCTTCAACTCGAGGAAAGCTATCAATCGGTACGAACAACGATAGATGAGTTTGAAGCATCATTAAAAGAACAGCGGCGGCTACACGAACTTTCCACAACAACGGTTCACGAATTGGAGTTATCGGTTACAGAAATTACTTCGCGCGTTGAACGGCTGAAAGAACGAGCAAGAACAGAATTTAAGTTTGAATTTCCTGAACAACCAACGATGGACGAACAACCTGTTCCTCTCGAAGAACGGCGAAACGAGATTGATGAGTTGAGGGGAAAAATTGACTCACTCGGCGGAGTGAATTTTGAAGCGTTTGAACAATACTCGGTCGAAAAAGAACGCTTGGATTTTCTGACAAAGCAACGCGATGATTTACTTGCGGCGGAACGGGATTTGAACAACACGATTGTAGAAATTAATACCACGGCAAAAGAAAAATTTCAAACTACGTTTTACAAAATACGCGAAAACTTTATCACGATTTTCAAAACATTGTTTGATGAAGGGGATGAATGTGATTTACGATTGGAAGAGGGCGACAACGTTGACCCGCTCGATTGCGGGATTGAAATCATTGCGAAACCAAGAGGGAAACGTCCGACCTCTATTGACTTGCTCTCCGGCGGAGAAAAAACATTAACCGCGACGGCGTTGTTGTTTGCAATTTATTTAGTGAAACCAAGTCCGTTTTGTGTGCTCGATGAAGTTGATGCCCCGCTCGATGACTTGAATATTGACCGCTTTGTTCGTTTGCTCAACCGGTTTTCCGACAATACGCAGTTCATCGTGGTAACGCATAACAAACGCACAATGGAAGCGGCAAAAGCGTTGTATGGCGTTACGATGGAAGAAGAAGGGATTTCAAAAATAGTTTCGGTAAAATTTAACGGAGGCGCAACGGTTCGTTCAGTTTCCGTTGCAACGGAATAACGACATCGCTGAAGATTTGGAGTGCCAGATTCAATGAAACTTCATCAGTTTCTTTTCCGCTACCGCAGTTATACTCCCATTCCGTTTATAATGGTAATGCTTCTGTATGCCCAACCATCCGTCGGTAGTTTTAGTATCGGATTGGTTTTGGTTGTTTGTGGTGAACTCATTCGTTTTTGGGGAGTTGCAATTGCCGGTAGTGAAACGAGAACAACAGAAAAATTAGCCGGTACCGCGCTTGTTACATCGGGACCGTATGCGTATGTCCGGAATCCGCTCTACATCGGAAATATGTTGATGTATTTTGGTTTCGCAATAATTGCCAATGTCGGTATTCCGTACGTTCCGCTTTTTGTCGCTGCTTTTTTTTTGATACAATATATTTTCATCGTACAGTTGGAAGAGAGTTATCTCTTAACCAAATTCGGTTCCGAGTATGAAACGTACTGCCGCACGGTTCCGAGATTTTTTCCCCGATGGAAAAAAAATAATTTTGGGGAGACGAAAAAGTTGCAGTTTGATTTTCAGAAAGGCATTCGATCGGAACGGAGAACATTGCAAGCATCCATTTTACTTGTAACGGCATTTTTACTTCGGTGGCAATTGTGGAGATAAATTTTGCGTCTGCTTGCAATTGCAGGTGAAGCATCGGGCGATGTTCATGGCAGTGGAGTTCTCCGCGAGTTAAAACGGCTTCACCCCGCGATAGAAGTTTTCGGCATTGGCGGAGACAAAATGGCGGCAGAAGGAATGCAACTGTTGTACCACGTGCGTGATGTTGCGTTTATGGGATTTGTGGAAGTGATAAAGCATCTCCCGACCATACGGAACATTGAACGGACAATGCTTCAGGCGATAATCCAAAGGAAGCCGGATGCAGTTTTACTGATTGATTATCCCGGGTTTAATATCCGCTTTGCACGAAAAGCAAAAGCGTTAGGATTGAAAGTATTTTATTACATCAGTCCGCAAATTTGGGCGTGGAAGCAAGGGCGACTGAAAAAAATAAAACAGAGCATTGATAAAATGTTCGTCGTGTTTCCGTTTGAACTTTCGATTTACGAAAAAGAAAATATTCCTGTGGAATATGTCGGACACCCTCTCATTGAGGAAATGGCGGAACCGATAAGTAAAAATGAATTGTGCAAACAGGTGGGTTTTGATACGAATAAAAAAATTATTGGACTTTTTCCCGGTAGCAGAAAGCAAGAGGTCGAGAGAATTCTTCCTGCGATGCTGAGAGCGGGGAGAATGTTGAAAAACGAGTTTGACGTGAATGTTGGGATTGCCTGTGCACCAACAATCTCGAAGGAATTGTTAAAGAAGATGAGTTCCGAAGAACAGGGCATCGCGATAATTGAAAACAGTACGCGTGCATTGATGAAACATTCCGATGTTGCTATCGTTACATCCGGGACAGCAACACTGGAAACGGCGCTTTTTCAAACGCCAATGGTAATTGTTTATAAGACTTCCTTGCTTACCTACCTCATCGGTAAAGCGGTTGTCAAAGTTCCGTACATCGGGTTGGTGAATATTCTTGCGAAAAATTTGATAGTTCCCGAACTCATCCAAAGCGAGGCGACTCCACAGCGAATGTTTGATGAGGTAAAGAAAATCCTCACCGAGAAAGATAGATACGATATAACGAAAAAGCAACTTTCACAATTGCGTGATACGTTAGGAACATCGGGAGCGTCACGGCGAGTAGCAGAATCCATCGGTCAACTATGGAAACAATAATTCCGTAAAAGTTTTGTAAAACGTGTGTTTCAGTTTTTTTTTATTCCGTTTTCCTTGCTGTACGCGTTCGGAATTGCGTTGCGAAACTTTTTCTATGATAATGGAATTTTTCGTTCTACTAAACTAACAATTCCGGTAATGTCAGTGGGGAACATTAGTGTTGGAGGTACGGGCAAAACTCCACACGTAGAATATCTTGCAAGATTGTGCCAGAAGTTGGGGAAAAAAGTTGCAGTGGTGAGTCGAGGTTATAAAAGAAAAACGAAAGGAATGTTTGTAGTTTCAGACGGGGAAACAATTTTTGGAAATGCTTCGGATTGCGGAGACGAACCATTGCAACTTGCGCGAGCAATTTCTGGCACTGTGATTATTGTGGATGAAAACCGAGTTCGGGCAGCAGAGTACGCGCAGAAAAATTTTTTTGTTGAGGTTATTATTCTTGACGATGGATTTCAACATCGAAAGATAGAGCGGAGTATGGATATCGTTATCATTGATGCTCAACAGCAGGATTCGATGATACTTCCCGCCGGAAGAAGAAGAGAACCGTGGCGGAGTTTAAAACGAAGTGATGCAGTTATTCTCAGTCGTTGGTTGCCATCGGATATTGCAAAGGAAAATGAAACGAAAGTTCGGCAATATTCAAGCACTGTTCTGAAGACAAAATTTGAGCCGAAACATCTCCGGAATTTTCGTACGAATGAAACGTTGGATTTGAAAATGTTAGTAAACGAGCCCGTTGTTGCATTTTGTGGTATCGGGTCGCCGCGTTCGTTTCAAGAAATTATTATTGCCGCAAAAGCAAATGTTCAAGCATTTCTTGCCTATGCTGACCATCACTATTATTCGGAACGTGATTGCGAAGAGATAATTCGTCGGGTTACGGAAACTCACTCAAAATATGTTGTAACGACGGAAAAAGATGCCGCGCGATTGACAGAAGCAATTTACGCGAATCATACTGCGCGAATGCCACTTTTTGTGCTGGAGATTGATACTCAAATACTTGAGGGTGAAGAAATATTACATTCCGCTTTAAATAAATTATTTACCAAATGAAGCGCATAGCCGTTACCGATACCGGGAAACCTTCATACGAAAAATACGTTGAGTGGTTGAAAAGAATTGTACCAATTGAAACGGTAAAAATTTCTTTTTCGCTCAAGAATGGTGATGAATTGAATACGTGCGATGGAGTTTTGCTGACGGGAGGGCAGGATGTTCATCCGAAATTTTACGGGAAGCCGGAGGTTATCGAACTTCTCGATGAGAAAGATATTGATGAGTATCGCGATGAGTTTGAACTTGAAACGTTTGCCCGCGCTCGGAATAATGGGTTGCCGGTTCTCGCAATCTGTCGCGGACTTCAAGTTGCAAATGTCGCAATGGGAGGGACGCTTTTCCCGGATTTAATTCAAGCGGGATTTTCTAATCATCGTCTTGATGCAAACGATGAAGAACGACATTCGATTCGCCTTTCTCCCGAATCAATGTTAAACAGAGTTACAAAAAAAGAAGAGGGGCGTATCAATTCACGTCATCATCAGGCGGTGGATATTTTAGGAACGGGACTGAGCGTTTCAGGACGTTCCGATGATGGCGTCGTTGAGGCAATCGAACTTACGCATCAAAATAGTTCGCCGTTTTTTCTTGCCGTTCAATGGCATCCGGAGCGGATGAACGATTTTGAAAACCCGTTTTCGAAAAACATTCTAGAACGGTTTATTTTAGCAACATCACAATTTCACCAATAAATTTTTTTACAATTCAGGAAACAATAACTTATGATACCCGTTACATCGAAACCAATGACGCTCGATACTAAATTTGTTTATACCTTTGGTGATGGCATCGCCGAAGGAAAAGCAGAAATGAAGAACTTACTGGGAGGCAAGGGAGCGAATTTGGCAGAAATGGTAAACCTCGACCTGCCTGTCCCACCGGGTTTTACAATCACAACAGATGTCTGCAACCATTATTACGTGAACAAACAAAGACTTCCGCTCGATTTAGAGCGGCAAGTGTACGAAGCAATGCAACACATTGAAAGAATAATGCGTGCTCGCTTTGGCGATTCTGATAATCCGCTCCTGATTTCAGTGCGAAGCGGCGCGCGTTCATCAATGCCGGGAATGATGGATACGATACTCAATCTTGGACTGAATGACGAAACCGTGGAGGGGCTCATTTTTCGAACGAATAATCCCCGTTTTGTTTATGATTCCTATCGCCGTTTTGTGCAAATGTATGGCGACGTCGTGCTTGGATTAAAACCGGAAAACAAGGATGACATTGACCCATTCGAAGAAATATTAGATGCGATGAAAACGAAGAAACGAGTGAAATCAGATGTAGAATTAACTGCCGACGATTTGAAATTGCTCGTTCAACAATTCAAAGATGTTATAAAGAAAAAGACGGGGAAAAAATTTCCCGAAGACCCGCACGAGCAATTGTGGGGCGCAATCGGTGCCGTATTAAATTCGTGGATGAATGAACGCGCCATCGCATATCGGAAAATGTATGATATTCCCGAATCGTGGGGAACCGCGGTGAATGTGCAAGCAATGGTGTTCGGCAATATGGGTGAACGTTCGGGAACGGGAGTAGCATTTACACGCAATCCTGCAACAGGAGAGAAATTGTTGTATGGAGAATTTTTGATGAATGCGCAAGGAGAAGATATTGTTGCAGGCATTCGTACGCCGTTACCCATTATCGAGTTACAACAGTACGACCGTAACGCGCATAGGGATTTACGTCGTATTTGCGACACTCTTGAACATCACTTTAAGGATATGATGGATATCGAGTTTACGATTCAGGAAGGGAAACTGTATATGTTGCAGTGCCGCGCGGGTAAGCGAACATCCGCTTCAGCATTACGCATTGCTGTAGATATGGTAAAAGAAAAAATTCTTCACCCGGAAGAAGCATTGATGCGCATTGAACCAAATCAACTCGACCAGATATTACGACCCGTGTTTGACGAAGCAGAAAAAAAACGCGCCGTTGAACAAGGGCATTTACTCACCAAAGGATTGAATGCCGGTCCTGGTGCTGCCACCGGTAAAGTGTATTTCAATGCTGTTGATGCTGTTGAGCATGCGAAACGCGGGGATGTCATTCTTGTCCGTATCGAAACATCGCCGGAAGATATTCGTGGAATGAATGCCGCAAAAGGTATCGTAACCGCACGCGGAGGAATGACATCCCACGCAGCGCTTGTTGCCCGCCAAATGGGAAAAGTATGCGTCGTCGGTTGCAGTGAATTGGAAATTGATTATAAAAACCGCACCATAAAAATTCCAAAGAAAAAATTAGTCGTAAAAGAGGGAGATGAAATTTCCATTGATGGAACAACCGGCGAAGTCATCGTTGGAAAAATAAAAACGAAGCCAAGCGAAGTCGTTTCCGTCTTGGTAGAAAAATCTTTGAAACCTGCTCAAGCGCCTATCTATCAACGGTACGCACAGATTATGAAATGGGCGGATGAATTTCGCCTTCTTCGCATCCGTGCAAATGCCGACCAACCCGACCAATGCGAGCATGCGGTTGCGTTTGGTGCAGAAGGTATCGGATTATGCAGAACTGAACATATGTTTTTTGGAGGAAACCGTATTGACGCAGTGCGTGAAATGATTCTTTCCGAAACAAAAGAAGAACGCGCAAAAGCATTAGCCAAAATTCTTCCGTATCAACGTCAGGATTTTGTGGAGATATTTAAAGTGATGGGTGATAGACCGGTTACTATTCGTACACTTGACCCCCCGCTTCACGAATTTTTGCCAAAGACCGAAGCGGAAATTGAATTGTTGAGTAAACAGATGAAGGTTCCGAAAGAACGGATTCACCGACGATTACACCAACTTCACGAAATGAACCCGATGCTCGGTTTTCGTGGTTGCAGATTAGGAATTCTCTTTCCTGAAATTACTGAAATGCAGATGAAAGCAATTTTTGAAGCCGCGGCTATTGTCCGGAAGAAAGGAATTCGCGCAGTTCCCGAAGTAATGATTCCATTCGTGGGACACGTTCGGGAGTTAACTCTTCAAAAAGAAATCGCTAATCGAATCGCTGAGCAGGTGATGAAAGAAAAAAGTGTCCGGTTGCAATATTTAGTGGGCACAATGATAGAAGTTCCCCGCGCTGCAATCACAGCAAACGAAATAGCAAAAGTTGCGGAATTTTTCTCCTTCGGAACAAATGATTTAACGCAACTTACCGCCGGACTATCCCGCGACGATGCAGGTCAATTCTTGCCGTATTATATTGATAACAACGTCTATGAACGCGACCCGTTTCAATCTATAGATAAAAATGGCGTTGGGAAGTTGATGGGAATGGCAGTTCGAGAGGGACGAAACGCAAACGGCACATTGAAAATCGGAATTTGCGGCGAGCATGGCGGCGACCCGGCAACTGTCGAGTTCTGTCATTCTCTCGGACTCAATTATGTATCGTGCTCACCATTCCGGATTCCCATTGCACGTCTTGCAGCAGCGCGTGCAGTCATTGCAGAAAAAAATATTATTTCTCCGCCGATGCAAACATCTGCTCTGAAATCCAACGTTTTACCGCAACAAGCCAATAAACTTTCGAATGCAAAACGCGCAATACTTTTAAAAAATAGTTCGCTTCGCCGTTCGAAAGCAATGTATTAATTCATTATAAAAAAATAGAATCAAACAGTATGAAATTATCTGATTTTCGTTATCCACTTCCACGAAATCTCATCGCAAAATTTCCCGCGTCGCCACGAGATGCAGCGCGGTTGATGGTGCTTGATAGAAAAACCGAAAAAATAGAACATCACCGCTTTCGTGATATTATTGATTATTTTGAAAGCGGCGATAGTCTTGTCGTCAATGAAACGCAAGTGTTTCAAGCCCGGTTATTCGGACACAAAGAAAAAACACGCGCGCATATTGAAGTATTCTTACTCCGCGAACTCAATCACGAAGAAGCGATTTGGGATGCTATTGTTGACCCGGCACGAAAAGTACGCATCGGGAATAAAATCTATTTCGATGACGACAAACTATGGTGTGAAGTGATAGATAACACCACTTCGCGTGGAAGGACGGTTCGTTTTAATTACAAAGGCGACCTCTATAAAGTCTGTGAACGTATCGGTGCAATGCCCCTGCCGCAGTATATTAAACGCGACGCAACGGTAAAAGATATTGAAGATTATCAAACTATTTTTGCCCGTCACATTGGTTCGGTTGCCGCGCCAACAGCGGGGCTTCATTTTACCCCTCGACTTATAAAACAGTTAGAGAAAAAGGGAGTGAAGACTGCACCGATCACTCTCCATCTCGGATTGGGTTCTTTTCGTCCGGTAGAAGTGGAAGATTTACATAAACATAAAATGGATTCTGAATATTTCGAAGTTCCGGAATCCTCGGCAAAAATTGTGAATGCGAGTATTGATGCAAAATGTAACGTCTATGTTTGCGGTACAAGTTCGGCGCGGGCGGCAGAATCTGCAACAACTGCCGATGGGCATTTAAAGGCAATAAAAATGTGGACGGATAAGTTCATTTTCCCTCCGTACGATTTTCGCGTAACTGACCGGATGATTACCAATTTTCATATGCCCGAATCTACTTTGTTGATGCTCGTATCCGCTTTCGGTGGACGGGATTTTATTATGAACGCATATAAAACGGCGATAAAAATGGGGTATCGTTTTTACAGTTACGGCGATGCGATGCTGATAATTTAATTTTTCATAATATAGATTCAATTTCGAAAGAATCTTTTTTTGGTGAAAAAACAAAAGTTACGTGTTGGTGTCCTTCTTCCCGCCGCCGGTGAAGGAAGAAGAATGGGGATGAATGTACCGAAACAATATCTCCACCTCCACGGAAAGCCGCTTCTTGTTCACACGGTTCTTCATTTCGAGCGGTGTGAAGAAATAGATGATATCGTGATAATTGTTTCAAAAGGTTTTGAAAACCGAGTGAGACGTTATGTAAAAAAATACTCGTTGAAGAAAGTTCGTTCTGTTGTTACCGGAGGTGAACGAAGGCAGGACTCCGTTGCAAACGGATGGCAAGATTTGAAAAAATATTTTCCGGAAATAATTCTTGTACACGATGCAGTACGCCCTTTGATAACCGAAAAACTTATTCAGGCAGTAATCTTCTCCGCGAAAAAATTTGGAGCTGCAGTTCCCGTAATACAAGAAAATAACACAATGTGTGTTATGGGAAAAGGGAATGTTGTCTCCGGTTATCTTTCCCGGGAAAAAATGAGAATAATTCAAACTCCGCAAGGTTTTAAAAAAGAAATTTTTGTGAAGTCGCTCCAAAATGCCATTGCAAAAAAAACTGCGGCAACTGATGAATCGTCCTTAGTTTTTCAAGCAGGGTATCCGGTTAAGGCGGTTGAAGGATTGCGATTAAATATAAAACTCACGACGAAGGAAGATTTACTTATTATCAAAAATATTTTACGAACTCAATGAGCGAAGCATAAACATTTTCTGTAATAAATTTGCATACAAAATCAAATGTCGTATATTTTCACCGCATTTCTGTGCAACGAGGTTCACTCATCCTGCTTTGGGCAGGTCTTCCCCGTTACGGCGAGTCGGTTTGGAGCCACATCTTCCACCAACTCACATTTCCAAAACTCAAACTAAAATTTATTTTCAATACGAAGTGATTTTCACTAAGTATTATATTCATCCCATAACCATACATTCCCATAATACTTCGGGAGGATTTTTCTTACAATGTCGTTAGATATTTCAGCATTGAAATCAAAAAAGATTTCTGAATTGACCAAAATTGCAAAAGACTTCGGTCTGAATAATATCGGAGATATGCGAAAGCAAGAACTGATATTTAAAATACTTGAATCACAGGCGGAAAAAGATGGCTTGAATTTCAGCGCAGGCGTTCTTGAGATTATGCCCGATGGCTACGGTTTTTTACGCGCCGCAAATTATAATTACCTCCCCTCGCCCGATGATATTTATGTGTCGCCTTCGCAGATTAAAAAATTTAATCTTCGGACAGGAGATACGGTGAGCGGACAAGTTCGCCCGCCAAAAGAGGGAGAGCGCTTTTTTGCATTACTCCGCGTCGAAACAGTCAATACTATTGACCCGAACGAAATGCGCGAACGTACACTCTTCGATAATCTTACGCCTCTCTATCCTTCGGAGGGATTGAAATTGGAAACTGCCCCTGGTGAATACTCGATGAGAATCTTGGATATGTTAGCCCCCATCGGTAAGGGGCAACGTGCGCTCATTGTTTCTCCCCCCAAAGCAGGTAAAACCGTACTTCTTCAAAAAGTTGCAAACTCCATCGCTCGAAATCATCCGGAAGTCGTACTCATCGTACTTCTTATTGATGAACGACCGGAAGAGGTAACCGATATGGAACGTTCGGTTCAGGCGGAAGTTGTTTCTTCCACCTTCGATGAACCGCCGGAACGGCACGTACAGGTTGCCGATATGGTTCTCGAAAAAGCAAAACGGCTGGTGGAAGCGAAACGTGATGTTGTTGTTCTGCTCGATTCCATTACCCGCCTTGCGAGGGCGCACAATACCGTTGTTCCCCATTCAGGAAAAATTCTTTCCGGCGGTGTTGATGCAAATGCGCTTCATAAACCTAAACGATTTTTTGGTGCGGCGCGCGCAACAGAAGAGGGAGGAAGTTTGACCATTCTCGCTACGGCTCTTGTTGAGACAGGAAGTAGAATGGACGAAGTCATCTTCGAAGAATTCAAAGGAACAGGAAATTCCGAAATTGTACTCGACAGGCGATTAAGCGATAGGAGAGTATTTCCGGCGCTTGATGTTGCCCGTTCCGGAACCCGTAAAGAAGAACTCCTTATGGATGCCGATGAATTAAATCGTGTGTGGGTAATGCGAAAACTTCTCAGTGATTACTCCACGGTTGAGGCGATGGAATTTCTTCTTGAAAAACTTCGAGGAACAAAAACGAATAAAGAATTTTTACGTTCAATGAATAGTTAGAATGTTGAACTTCTGACGTTTACTCCGAAGAAAATATTTTTTTACGGGATTACTTGTTGATAAAATATTTTTTCCGTAAATATGTCCGGATTTTTTTACCGCAGGGCAGGGGAGATTTCAAATGGTTATTCCCCAACAAGTTTTTATTCAAGTCGCAGTAGGTTTACTGCATAAAGTTTTTCACGAAAAGTATGGAAGAGTATGTTCGCTTAATTACCAATCCGCACTTAATGGCGCGGCGGCGATGGGGAGTTCTCACAAACGGGCAAGAAACATTAGACGAAACCCGAGTTTACTGCACTTCTTTTGAGGCGAAGATTGGAAATATCTACATCGCTTCTACGGAAAAAGGAGTTTGCAGAGTCAGCATTCCCCGCGAAAGCAAAAAAGATTTTATTGCGTGGATTGAAAAATATTTCCCCCTTGATTCTGTTACTGAAAACAAATCCAAGAACCGGGAAGTAATTGACCAGTTTAATCGTTATTTGAACGGGAAACTCGTTTCATTCACCTGTCCGATTGATTTACGTGGAACACCGTTTCAATTTCGCGTGTGGAAAGAAATTTCTAAAATTTCATACGGCACACTCACCACTTACAAACATATTGCTAAAAAGGTTGGAGTTCCCGAAGGGTTTCAAGCAGTGGGACGCGCAGTTGGTTCAAATCCGCTCCCGATTATTATTCCATGTCATCGTGTAACGGGGACGGATGGTTCAATGACAGGATATGTGAGCGGCATAAAAACAAAAGAGTTTCTTTTACGGTTAGAAGGCGCGCTCTTGCTTTGAAATGAATAACTCCCAAATCAATTTCCTTTCCTAAATTTTATATAATTAGTTTTCTGACTCCGATTTTGCTCTCATTCCAAAATCGAATTAATTTGTATTTTCACCCCGCATTTATTTTTTTTCCACCAAATAATATTTTCTTCTCTATGAAACCGATATTCTTTCTCTTGATATCTTTTATTATTGTTCAATCTGCTTTTGCGAATGATGTAGCGCTTCTTGACCATAAAAACATTCCGCATGGTCAATCGCCGCAGGGAACGTATTACTCAAGTTGTTGGGGGTGGGTTTCGCCGGAGGGAGTTGAATATGCGATTCTCGGAACGTACACAGGGACTTCGATTTATTCAACTGAAAACAATGTACTTGAGGAAATTCAGTTTGTTCCGGGTCCTACTGCCGGATATGCTTATCGCGAATTTAAAACGTATAAGAATTATCTCTACATCGTTTCGGAGGGAGGAAGCGGTGTTCAAATTGTTGACCTTTCCCAACTTCCGGACACTGCAATCCTTATCAAGAATTTTAATTTCACCCAAGGAAATAAAGATATCCTCCGTTCGCACACCGTAACACTTGCCGACGGATATTTGTATTTAAATGGAAGCGCACATTGGAGTCCGGGGGGTATGGTAATTTTTTCTTTACTTATTGACCCGACCACGCCGCAATATGTGGGACAGTATCAGCCGGAATATATTCACGATTCTTTTGTGAGAAACGATACAATTTATGCAGCAGCAATTTATTCAAACGGTGGTTTGTATATTGCCAATGCCGCTAACAAAGCAAATCCATCGCTGATTAAAAAGATTACGTATTCAGGAAGTGGAACACATCATGCGTGGGCGACAATAGATGGAAAATATGCGCTGACGACTGATGAGATTGGGACCGTCAATAATATGAAAGTCTGGGACATCAACAACCTCGGTTCCGGTCCTCCCTATACACCCGCGGCTCAATTTCGCGCGAACAGTGTGGACTTAACTCATAATGTTCACGGGAGAGGGCATTATGCATTTCTTTCACATTACGCAGCAGGAGCGCGAGTCGTTGATATGCACACACCCACTTCTCCCGTTGAAGTTGGATTTTACGATACTGACCCCAATTCAACAAGCGGGTATGAAGGTTGCTGGGCAGTTTATCCCTATTTCTTTTCCGGAAGATGGGTCGCTTCGGATATGCAGTCAGGTTTGTATCTGATGAGTTTTTCAGGAATGGAACCGCGAATCCGACCAACACTTTTACAACCTTCCTCCGGCGATAGTTTAGGAACATCCGCCATTCGTTTTGATTGGACACGTTCAACTGATCCTGACCATGACCCGCATTGGTACGAATTACATATTCAAGGTCCAGGTGTAAGTATGAATTGGAACGTAAATGATACCACAACCACCCTTTCCGATTTTACCGGATTTCAATACGGAGAACAATATATTTGGTCTGTCAATGTCGTTGATGAATTTACTTCAGTGCGTTGTCAGGATTATTCAACATTTATCTATAACGGCGCAACTGTTGGAGTTAAAGAACCGACACCAATACCTGAGGAGGTTTCTCTGTCGCAAAATTATCCTAACCCGTTCAATCCATCCACCTCCATAAAATTTTCTTTGAAGAAAGAAAGTGATATTTCCTTGAGAGTGTTCAATCTTATGGGAGACGAACTTTCATCACTCATTGAAGGCAAACAGCCACAGGGAGCGTATGAAATGCATTGGGATGCTTCGCAATATCCCAGCGGAATTTATTATTACCGCCTCCGGGTTGGAAATTCCGTTGAAACAAAAAAGATGGTGTTAATGAGGTAATACTTGTTTTTGTTTATCAAGGGCTTTTCTAAAAACAAAATTTTTAAACACAGAGAGCACAAAGTATTTTCACAAAGAACACCAAGAGTAATACATTCAATACTTTGTGTCCTTTTGCCAAAGGTATCCCTTCGGGAGCGGTTAAATTCATTTTTGTCTATGACGCGTAGAGAGTTTTTTAGAGATGCCCAAAAGAACTACACCTTCAACACATAACCCCGAACTCAATCAGAGAATTTTTTTTCCCATTCCCGATTGAATGAGTTCTACGGCGAGTTCAGCGGACTGATTGTATTTGTCAAGAATCGGATTGACTTCAACGACTTCGAGCGAGGTCATTTTCTTTGCGTCGAAAAGTGTTTCCATAATGAAATGCGCTTCGCGATAATCCAGTCCTCCTTTCACCGGAGTTCCCACCCCCGGCGCTAAATGCGGGTCCAAAGAATCTAAGTCGAAACTCACGTGAAGGTAATCAACGTGTTCTAATTTTTTTAACGCGCGTTTCATCACCTCCCCAATTCCCATTTTGTCAACCTCCTCCATAGTAAAGGTGTTTACGCGGTGCTTTTTGATAAGCGTTTTTTCTCCCTCATCAAGTTCACGAATACCGACAAGGACAACTTTTTGAGGAGACACTTTCGGAAAGTCCCCCAATAATTTTGTAAGGGCACCACTCCCAAATCCCATCGAAACAGCAAGCGGCATACCGTGAATATTTCCGGAAGGAGAAGTTTCATCGGTATTCATATCGCCGTGCGCATCAATCCACAACACGCCGAGTTTTTTCTTTTGCTTTCTACAAAAGGAAGCGATGCCTGCGATTGTTCCGATGGCAAGCGAGTGGTCGCCTCCAAGGATTAACGGAAATTCTTTTCCTTCGAGAATACGCTCAACTTTCATTCCCAGTGCAGTACATCTACGAACGATTTCCGGAAGGTATTTCAATTTTTGATTTTTAATTTTCAGGAGTTCCGGCGGTTTAATCAGGATATCGCCTTCATCCACAACGTGGTGCCCAAGCGCCTCTAATTTTTCCTTCACGCCGGCAATGCGAATAGCGGAAGGTCCCATATCTACACCGCGGCGACCTGCCCCCAAATCCATCGGTACGCCGAGTAATTTAATGTTCATATAATTTTAATTGCTTGTGAAAAAACTCAATTCAATTTTCTAATTCCAAAGAAACAAACCGAAATTAACGGTCTTGAATCTGAAAAAAATTTGAGACGTTGAAATGGTGGTTAGGAATATTCTTCAAAGGATGGCGGAAGTTACACCATCATCCGCAGAAGTGTTGCAACCGTTTTTTTCATCTCTTTGCGATGCACAATCATATCGAGGAAACCATGGTCGAGAAGGAATTCGCTTCGCTGGAAACCTTCGGGCAAATCTTTGCCGATAGTTTGTTTAATAACGCGCGGTCCTGCAAAACCAATGAGCGCTCCCGGTTCACCGATGTTAATATCGCCCAGCATTGCAAAACTTGCTGTTACGCCGCCGGTTGTCGGGTCGGTCATTATAGAAATGTACGGAATACGAAACTCGTGTAGTTGAGAAAGTTTTGCCGATGTTTTTGCAAGTTGCATCAGTGAAAGAGCGGCTTCCATCATTCGTGCGCCCCCGCTGGAAGAAATGAGAATCAGGGGAAATTTTTTTCGCTTCGCCTGGTCAATTGCCCGCGTAATTTTTTCTCCAACCACAGAACCCATACTTCCTCCGATAAAGGAAAAATCCATACATCCTGCGACAACATTCATTCCCTCAATAGTTCCTGTGCCTGTGCGGATAGCATCGTTAAGATTTGTTGTTTTCATCGTTTGATGAATTCGGTCCCGGTACGGTTTTGTATCAACGAATTTTAAAGGGTCGGCTGAACGCATTTTTTTATCCATCTCTTTGAACGAACCTTCATCCAGAAAAAATGAAAAATACTCTGCGCTTCCGATGCGAAAATGATATTCGCATTTTTGGCAGGTGAAAAAGTTTTGTTCGAGTTGTTTGCGATGAATAATTTCATCACACCGCTCGCATTTCGTCCAGACTCCTTCGGGAGTTTCTTTCCGTTCGGCGGTATCGGTACTAATGTTTTCTTTACTTCTACGAAACCAGGACATTGTTCAAATAATTAAAAGTGAAAATAAAAAAAATGCAATTGTATTTATGAGCAGAATGGCAGAGTTGAACATTGAACGTTTCGGCGATTCATTGCGTTATGCGTGAAAAGAGATTCGATTTTTTTGCAATGAAATTTTTTCCATAGACCGGTTCCAATGACGATACATCAGCAATTACATTGCGTTCCAAATAGCGTTCACCGAGCGATGCGATGGAAGTTGCAGAACATGCGTTGAATTCCTTTCCGGCAAAACTGACGTTCCGGTTCTCTGAACAAAACATCGAATAAAATTTTTCTGCCTGAAACCCGCACAGCAGAAAATGGTGTAAGGGATTTTCAAAAATTTTCTCTACGGTTTCTTTTTCATTCTTTGTAATAAGGTGAAAATCCGGTACGTGGTTTTCAATAAAATCAATTGCCCGAAATAATGCGTAGGCAAACTCATCACGCTGAATCTCCGTTACCGAAAGAATGATTGATTCCGTAGCAGGAATTGTTTTCCAGACCGGATACGCAAGCGATTGTAATGTGGATACTGCTGCGAGAGGAAGATGAGACGAGTATGCCAATCCTTTTGCAACGCTGAGTCCGATACGCAACCCGGTGAACGACCCGGGTCCGATTGAAACTGCAATGCCATCGAGTTCAAAAACTTTGAGTTGGTTGCGCGATAATAAATTTTCTATCATCGGAACGAGTTGCGCCGCGTGGATATGTTTCTCATTTTTTACAATGCTGTCAAGTTGTACGCCGTTACGGTTGAGCGCCACGCCGCAAACATCCGTCGTTGTTTCAATACCAAGAACTGTCACGCGTTCATTCTTTCTATACTGATGATTCGCTGATTTCCTTCTTTCCCGTACTGAAAATGAATATCGTATCGCTTGTCGGGAAGAATGTTTTCCGCTTTTTCCGCCCACTCAATAAGACAAATTCCGTTCCCTTCAAGATATTCGGAAAAACCGAGTTGCAGGATTTCTTGCGTTGAACGCAATCGGTAAAAATCAAAATGAAATACCGTTCCCCGTTCACTCTCATATTCATTGATGAGCGTGAATGTTGGGCTTAACACGTGTTGCCGAACGTTTAAGCCGTTGCAAATCCCTTGTACAAATCGCGTTTTACCGCTTCCGAGATTTCCGTATAAACAAACGACATCGCCGCCGGTAAGTTGCAGGGAAAATATTTTTCCGGCGTTCTGGGTTTCTTCTTCCGATGAAGAGAGAATTTGTTTGTGAACGTGTGTTTGTTGGCTCGTCATCGGATTATTTCGGCAGCAATTTTACCACCGGCAATATCAATTCCTCCATCGAAACGCCGCCGTGTTGGAATGTGTCGCGGTACTGTGCAACGTAGTGGTGATAATCGGTGGGATAAACAAAATAAAAATCTTCTTTTGCGATGATATAATTTACCGCAGGTCCCCGTTTCGGTAATTTATAGTCGGAGGGATTTTTTACATAGATACAATTTCTTTCATCGCATTTCAGGTTGCGTCCGTATTTGTATCGCAAATTTGTTGCGGCATCTTTATCACCGACAACGCGAGCGCTTCGTAAACTGCGAATGCTGCCGTGGTCGGTGGTGAGAATAATGGAAACATCTTTCTGTTCAGAGAGTGTTTTTAACATTCCGAAGAGCGAGGAATACATAAACCACGTTTTCGTGAGTAGCCGATACGCAGATTCATCGGGTGCGATTTCCTTGAGCAGGGGAGAATCGGAACGCCCGTGCGCAAGCATATCCACAAAATTCACAACGATGGAAGTAAGTTTGTTGGATGTGTACGAAAGCAGGTTCTGTTCGATTCCCCGTCCGAATTCGGCATCGAGAATTTTGATATACTTTTGTTCCGGTTTCAGAATGATGCGCCGCCGTTCCAATAATTTATCCAGCATCTCTTTTTCAAACTTGTTTAAACTTCCTTCGTCGTCCTCCCACTTTGCCCAGATTTCGGGGTGACGTTTTTCAATTTCATCAGGGAATGAACCGCTGAAGATTGCGTTGCGGGAGTATGGAGTTGCCGAAGGGAGAATGGAAAAATAATAATCGCGCTTGATAGTAAAATATTCCTGTAACAGCGTTTCAAACACGAACCACTGGTCAAGCCGCATACAATCCACGACAAAAAAGAAGACCGACTTTTTTGTCTGTAATTCGGGGACAAGATATTTATCCACAATATCGGTAGAAAGTGTCGGTCGTTTTTCCGGCGGCGCTTCCAGCCATTTAGGATAGTTCCGCTCGATAAATTTTCCGAACTCGGCATTGGCTTCGCGGAATTGTTCCGAAAGTGTTTGCTGAAGTCCGAGTTCGGGATGTTCATCGAAATCCATTCCCCACCGCGTCAATTTGGCATACAAATCAAACCATTCATTTGCCATTAATCCCATCGAGAGCGCGGCGGAAACCTGATTGAATCCCTGCACATAATCGGATTGTAAATGTTCGCCGGTTATTTTTTTCCCTTCGAGAAGTTTTTTTACCGTCAGCAGCACTTGCGATGGATTCACCGGTTTTGTGAGATAGTCCGAAATTTTATCCCCGATGGCATCTTCCATTAAACTCTCCGCTTCGTTTTTCGTAACCATCACAATCGGAATTCCCGGGCGAAATGATTTTATTTCGCTCAATACTTTCAACCCGCCCATTCCCGGCATCATTTCATCAAGTAAAATCAGGTCGAAGAATTGCGCCTTTACTGCTTCGATGGCATCATATCCGCTGGTAACGGTTTCCACAGCGTACCCTTTTCCCTGCAAAAATATTATATGGGGGCGAAGGAGTTCTATTTCATCATCCACCCAGAGGATAGTCCCTTTTGTTTCGGCGGAGGATTGTTGAGTTGCGGTTTGCACTGGTGTTTTTAATATTGTTGATTGTGTCATACGGTTGAAAAAGTGGTGAAAAAATACCTAAAATTGAAGTGGTAAAAAAACAATCCGTTGAGGAAAAGCGTTTCAATCTTCAAAGAAAAAATCCCATCGGGCATCTCCCTCTCCTTTTTCGGAACTTCACATTTTCAATTCAATCGTGCAGATGGCAGGTTTCACACCGGTAATCCCGAATATACTTTTCTCTCTGATGCGTTCGGAAGCGCTTGTGTGGTAGAGAATTTTCCTCGTCAAGCAATCTATATTTTATAGGTAGTAAGTACAATTTCAACGACCAACTCAACATCCCCGAAATCTATGAGAAGTTTCCCAACTGTCTTCGTGGGAGTTACGGACGTTGTTCGGGGAAGTTATTCTCTCATCCGGGGAAGTTTCGGCGCCATTTGCAGAGTTGCAGAGGTTATTCGGGGAGTTCCGGATGAGGTATCGGGAAGTTACGGCGTGGTATTGGGAAATCACGGAGATGTAACGGGAGGTCCGGGTGGAAAATGAGGAAGTTCGGATGTGGTATCGGGAAGTTACGGAAGGGTAACGGGAGTTCCGGATGTGAGCGCGGGGTTTCCGGATGTCATCCGGACATGTGCAAATGGTTTCCGGACATGTGCAGATGGTTTCCGGACAGGTGTAAATGGTTTCTGGACATGTGCAGATGGTTTCCGGACAGGTGTAAATGGTTTCCGGACAAGTGCAGATGGTTTCCAGACATGTGTAAATGGTTTCCGGAAATGTGCAAATGGCATCCGGACATGTTCAAATGGTTTCCGGAAATGTGCAAATGGCATCCGGACATGTTCAAATGGTTTCCGGACATGTTCAGATGGCATCCGGACAAGTTCGGAAATGATTTGTAACAGTGAAAATTGCGAAAAAACAAGGAATAACGTAGTTGGTGCCAACTTTTTTAATTTGTTAGAAATAACTCAATGAATGGAAAACCCCATTGAGAAAATCTGGTGACATTATAGAATTATTGAGTGCTGTGTAGAAAATCAAAGGATTTGAATTCGTTTTATTGAATTTATTATCAAAATTGTTATTTCAATTTTCAATAGTGAGAACAGCATTTTAATACAGGTAATTTATATTGTTTTTTAGTTTGGCATATTTCTTGACGGATAGATAGCAAATCATCATACAATTTCGGTTATCAAATTATTGTATAAAAATAATGGCTTTCCAAATAATAATTTGGTGCGAATCAAATCACTATTATTAATTATCATTATCTATTAACTTTAACCAAAAAAAATTATGAAAAACATTTCAACGCTCAGATACATATTATTAAATGCAATTTATTGCTGTGCATTTGCTCTCACCGCCTTGGCTCAAACGCCAACGATTACTTCGCTCTCGCCGACTGCCGGACCCGTTGGCTCGACAGTTACGATAAATGGTACAAATTTGGATAACGCTACTTCCGTAAAGTTTTTAGGTGATGGGAACATTACCAATACGTTGCAAACTGGGTATCAATATTATGATGTCCGTGCAGTTGCATTTAGTCCCGATGGCAATAAAATTGTCGCCTATGCATATCCCGAAATCAAAATCTTTGATGCATCTGATGGCACGGTTTTACAAACTATTACATATTATAATAGTGATTTGGTGTTTCTTGCATTTACCTCCGATGGAAATTCAGTGGTATCAGTAGATTATTACGGTACAGTTTCGGTATGGAATGTTAATGACGGAACTCAAACGATTTCTTTTAGTACGGATTCCGATAATTATACTGCGGCTCTTAGCCCGAACGGTCAAACAATTGTGGTTCCTGGATATTATAACACACGATTATGGAACCTCGCCGATGGAACCGAAATAATAAACTTTGGCTATGGTGATTATTTTAAGTATTCAGTCGCTTTTACTTCCGATGGACAAACACTTGCCATAGGACAATACGGGAATATCGCTCTATTGAACGTAAACGATGGAACTCTACTTCGTAATATTTCGACAAACTATACTCTACTTTCGCTTACCTTTAGTTCAGACGGCACAAAACTCTTTGCACAGGACGGACAAACTTATTATTCAGACGCACGAATAAAGCGCTGGAACGTGAGTGATGGTACGTTACTTAATTCTTTTTTGATAAATGGCTCAAGCAGTAACGCAGCGTTCAGCCCCGATGGACAAACAGTTGCGTTTGCTAATTCTGGAAACAAAATCAAGTTGTTTCGAATGTATAACGGAACTGAAATCGAAACCTTTACAAAAGATTACGCATACCGCCTTGCATATAGTCCCGACGGAAAAACGTTGGCGGCTGCTGTCTCAAATAATTATCCTTACAACACCGTTCGATTACACCGGATGTGGCTCGATGCAGATATTACCGCAAACACTACGGATGCTATAGAGGCAACTGTTCCTGATTATGCGATTCCTGCGCCAATCATTGTTACAACACTAAACGGTAATACAATGAGTTCGCAAACATTTACTGTTGAGCGTCCGCTCATTGAAGTTTCAACGGAAGAAATGAACTTCTCTAATGTGCAAATCGGAGAGAGTGTTCAAAAAACGTTTATGATTTATAACAACGGTTGGGCTTCTCTCGAATGTACTCTCAATGCGACTCTTCCGTTTAGCGCACTGCCAACAACCTTTTCTGTTGCTGTTGGTGATAGTCAGGAAGTAACTGTAACCTTTGCACCAACCGCTGTGAATGATTATAACGATGTTATCGAAATTACGCATAATGCTGGTAACGACCCGCGGAATGTTAGTGTATTTGGCAGCGGGGTAGAATTGCTAACCGGCACAAAAACCGTTGGCGCCGGAATTGGCAGAGATTATTCTACACTGCAAGCGGCATTCGATGCTATAAGCAATACCGGCATAAATGACAGTTTGATTCTTAGTTTAACCGATACATCGTACTCCACCACTACGCTTGAACTCTTTTTGCCTGCAACATATAATCCCGCCGTGCTAATAATACGAAAGACGGGACTGGCAGCGAATATTAAAGTAAGAGACGGCGGCTTTGGACTTGATTTAAATGTTGCGGGTTCAAACTCGGTTCAATTTGATAATGTTACTATGATACTTCGTAATATTGATGACTGGGAATTCGGCGTTTACCTGCATTCTGATGACAATGAAAATACAGAACTTCTCTCACTTTCCGGATTAACCATAAGCGGAAGTAATGAATTCTACAGAGGCATTGTTGTAGCAAACTTCGAAAACCCGAATGGCAAAATCGAAGTAAAAAATAATACGATTAACACCGCTTATACTGGAATTCTCGTTGAAGGTTTCGCTGTTCCCGAAGTTGCTATTGAAAATAATACTATCAATCTTCGAAGCGAAGGAGCAGAAGGCGGTATCGTGTTAGAAGGTGGATATAATCTATCGAATGACAATACCGGTTCAATTAGTGTGAGCGGTAATACCATCACTGCGCCCTCAGGATATATTGGAATCGGTTGTTATGGTGACTTTGAACGCTTTAACGAACTTCTTGTAGAAAACAATACGATTACCGGTTCTCAAGATGCAGATTTTGGAGATGGAAGTATTCATTTAGATAACATCATTGGATGGTATCCTGAAGATTTCAAAACAGCACCAAACACTGGAGAAAAAAAACAACGGTTCACAAAAGAGAATCGGAAAGAATATATCGGAACGCTCAAAGAGAAAATGTTGGAGCACAAAACAACACTCAAAGAAGAGTATTTGAAAAAACGTGAAGAGGTGCGAACGATTGCGAAGGAACACGACCCGGAGAAACGCCGCGCGCTTTCCGAACAACGGGTGGAGAAACTAAAAGCAAAAATCGAAGCAAACAAAGAAAAGCACAATATTTTTCGCAGTGTAAATTCAGGATTTAAATCGAATGATATGAATGTACATATTAACCATAATACGATGTCACTCGTTAGAGGAGGTGGAATCTGGTTTGGTGGTGATGTTTATGGCTTTTATGAAACCAATGTCTATTTCGAGTTAAAAGACAACACGCTTACACAAACGGATTTCATTGACGGCGAGGTGTATGGAGTATTCTTAGGAAATGGTATTTTCTCTTATGAAGGCGCTGTATCAGTAACGTTTGAAGGGAATACCGCCAACTCTATTGGTGCGGATATGTATTGTTATCCCTATAGTATTTCCAATTTAGAAGTGAATGTGAACAACAATACGCTCACTGGTCTTTATGTCGGTGCCGATGTTGGTACATATAGTGAAGATGTGGTTAATGGTTCTTTGAGTGGTAATGTTGTTACTTCGAGGGATTCAGTCTCTGGAGGATACTTTAATATATATGTCGCTCAGAGTAATCAACAAAATTCTGGCACGTACACAGTTGCTAATAATATTTTTAACGGATGTTCTTTATACGTTGGTGCTGACGATGGTAAAATTACATTCGATGTTAAAAACAATGGTATAAAAAATGTGCCTTCTGGCTATGCGATGTACGTTTCTTCAGAGGAGAATGTGAGTGCAACTATTCAGTCAAATGTTATCGCTGATAATGATTATGGATTGTATCTTCATACACATATTCAACCGATCATTAAAAATAATACAATAATCAGAAACCGGAATGAAGGACTCTATATTCAACGCAGTGATGAACCTCCCCGTCTCAGACTTAACAATCTCTACGGTAATGGCACGTATGATTTGGTAAATAATACTTCCAATACAGTTAATGCAGATTCTAATTGGTGGGGAGCAGCAACCACAGCAGAAATGGTCGCAAACACTGCCAACATCACAAAAATTTACGACAATCGTGATAGTAGTATTTATGGCTTGGTGAGTTTTGCAAACTGGTTATCGGGTACTCCCCCTACACAAACAACCGCACCAGCAATTACCGGAACGGTTTACAATGATTTAAACGGAAATTGCGTTAAAGATAATAATGAACCGGGGTTACCTGGAATGATAGTAACGATAGAACCACTGCACACAGTTACAGCAACTGATGGTAACGGAACGTATTCGTTTAACCAACTTCCCGAAGGAACATATTCGGTGCAGACGTTTGCTGATATTCATAATTATCTTTCGTGTCCATCTGCTACACCAGGAACGCTTTCCGGTATTGTGGTAACAACAGGACAAATTACCACAGGTAATGATATCGGAATGAAGGAAGAAACAAAGTACCGCACATTCAAGGCGGATATTTCACTTTCAAAAACGGTGGTGAAGTTAGCGTATGATAAAATCACCAAGAAGTTGAAAAAAGCGCCGAACCTTAAAACAGCCGTTGAGCATACGTTCTATAAACTGGGAAAGAAAGGCGCAACGTTTCTCGGCATAGCGAATAAAGATTCAGGAAAAACTTCTGCGTGGATTGCGTATTCAAAAGCCGCCGACTTAGGAAAATTCTTCACGAAAGCGCACGATTCAACGCAAGCATATCCGATGGACTCCACACGTGATTTAACAACAGGGGTCGGGAAGAAATTTCTCAAGGGAGGAATAAAACCCGATACCAAAAAATTCAACAACTTTGCGTGGGAGCAGGCGATTGCATTCAAATTGAATTTAATTGCAAGTGACACAGGCGTAACTCCCAAAGGATTGAAAGACCTCCGGCTAACGATTGATGCTACGCTTGTCGGAAAAAATATGAAAGATTCCTCGCTTGGTTTCATTGCGAACTACCTTGATAGCGTAGTAACGTATTGGAAACGGTACGGTCTGAACAATGCGAGCAGTTATGCTGAATTGCTTACGTTTATCAAAACGGTGATTCGACCGATTAACAATGCATTCTCCGCGGAGTTAGATTCTACGAATTATCTTGTAGATTCATTAGCAATAGTGAAAGGAACGGTGGCAACAAGCAATAAGAAAAATCCCGTTGCAATCACCCTGCGTGGCGTGAAGGATGCCATAGATGTTGGTATTGTTAGACGTGTATCAGGAGCAAAATCCGAACCATTATTGTTCTCGACAAGCAGTAACGTTCCTGAACAATTTTCTTTGTTGCAAAATTATCCCAATCCGTTTAATCCCACGACAACAATACGGTTTGAGGTTGGAGATTTGGGGTTGGTGTCGTTGAAGATATACAATGTGCTTGGACAGGAAGTTGCAACGTTACTCAATAACGAAGCAATGGATGAAGGGGTACACGAAGTAGAATTTGATGCGAGTATGTTATCGAGCGGCGTCTATTTTTATCGTTTGGTTTCCTCAAGCGAGAATAAAAATTTTGTTGATGTGAAGAAAATGGTGCTGATGAAATAACACTATCATTGTCATTCCGCACTTGTCCAAAGGACTCCTTCGGAGGTGCGGAATCCATTAATTAGATTCCCTCTTTTCCCGAAGGGATTCCTTCGGAACCCGGGAATGGCAAATTGCATAAGGCGATTTCTGAAAACGGAATCGCCTTTTTTATTTTTTTCTTTTTCCGTTTGAAAGTATATTCACGCGCAAATTTTAAGTCCATATACAACTTTTCTCATGAATTCAGACGACCATTCCTCACCCGCAACGCAAGCCCAAAAGAAAAATGTTGATTTATTTACTAAAGCATACGAATTTACCCGCGCTGATGAAGTAAAAGCCGCGGGATTTTATCCGTACTTCCGCGCGATTGAAGCGAACGAAGGTCCCGTTGTGCAAATCGAAGGAAGAAAAGTGGTGATGGCGGGTTCGAATAATTATCTGGGACTCACGGCACATCCGAAAGTAAAACAAGCCGCTCTCGATGCAGTCAATAAATATGGAACCGGTTGTTCCGGTTCGCGCTATTTAACGGGAACATTGGATTTACACAACGAACTCGAAGCGCGTCTCGCAAAATTTTTCAATAAAGAAGCCTGCTTACTTTTTTCCACCGGTTATCAAACAGCGCAGGGAATTATTCCAACACTTGTGCAACGCGGAGAATACGTTGTTACCGATAGAGATAATCATGCGTGTATCGTTGCGGGAAATTTAATGGCGAAGGGAATGTTTGCCGAGGTTGTGCGATACAAACACAACGATATGAACGATATGGAGCGGGTAATTTCCAAACTTCCGCTTGAAGCGGCGAAGTTGGTTGTTACCGATGGTGTTTTTTCTACAACGGGAGAAATCGTTGATTTGGTTTATCTCAATTCCATTGCAAAAAAATATAATGCAAGAATTTTATGCGACGATGCGCATAGTGTTGGCGTTATAGGAAAAGGGGGGAGAGGAACGCCAAGTCATTTCGGTTTGGAAAAAGAAATTGATATGACGATGGGAACGTTCAGCAAAACGTTTGCATCGCTTGGCGGGTTTGTTGTTGGCGAAGAGCGCGTCATCAATTTTATCAAACATACCTCTCCCGCGTTGATTTTTTCCGCAAGTCCGACACCTGCTTCTGTTGCTGCTGCGCTTGCGGCGTTGGATATTTTGGAAGCAGAACCCCATAGAGTTGATAAACTGATTTCCAACGCAAACAAAATGCGCAAAGGATTTAAAGAACTCGGTTTCAAAATTATTGAAAATCAAACAGCGATAGTTCCGGTAATTGTCGGTGATGATTTGCTTGCGTTTCAAATGTGGCGCGCGTTGTACGATGCGGGAGTTTTCGTGAATGCATTTATTTCTCCCGGTGTTCCGCAAGGAATGCAAATGATGCGGACAAGTTATATGTCCGCGCACGAAGATGAACACTTGAATAAAATTTTAGAAGTGTTTTCTTCTGTAGGAAAGAAACTTGGAATAATTCAATGATTTTATATTTTAGATTTTATATTGAACATTGTTGTAAGTATAAAATCTAAAATCTAAAATCTAAAATCTAAAATGATTAAGATTCGCCGCGTTGAAACATCTTCGGATGTGAAAAAATTTATCAAGATGATGTGGGACATTTATCGGGGAGATGAGAATTGGGTTCCACCGATGATAATGGATAGAAAAATGTTGATGGATACAAAGAAGAATCCATTCTACAAACATGCGGAAACAGAATTTTTCCTTGCAGAGCAAAATGGAAAAATTGTTGGTAGAATTGCCGCAATCATTAATCATACGCACAACGAATTTCACGATGAGAATGTCGGTTTCTTCGGTTTTTATGAGTGTATCAACGATAAGGATGTATCAAAGAAATTATTTGATGAAGTAAAAGTGTGGTTGAAAGCAAGAGGAGTTTCTACAATGCGCGGACCGATGAATCCCTCGACGAATGATGAGTGTGGATTATTGATTGATAGTTTTGATTTACCGCCGCTTGTATTGATGACCTATAATCCGAAATACTACGTTGATTTATTTGAAGCGGAAGGATTACAAAAATTGAAAGACCTTTACGCGTACTTTCTTGACGGCAAAACGGTAATGTCGGATAAACTCATTCGTGTTGGCGAAGCGATGAAAAAGCGCGAAGACCTCGTGTTTCGTCCAATCAATATGAAAGACTTCAAACACGAAGTCAATTTGATAAAGGAAGTGTACAACGATGCTTGGGAAAAGAACTGGGGATTTGTCCCGATGAACGACGAAGAGTTTGATTATCTCGCTAAACAAATGAAACAAATCGTTGACCCGGATTTAGTCATCATTGCAGAAAAAAAATCACGACCGATTGGATTTGCACTTTCACTACCTGATATAAACATTCCACTTCGGTGTAATAAAAACGGCGGTTTACTCGGCGGGATTTTTCATTTACTCACGAAGAAGAAACAAATCAATTGGGTTCGGATTATTACCCTCGGCGTAATAAAAGAATTTCAACGCAGCGGCGCAGCGAGTGTTCTCTTCTATGAAACAGCAAAGCGGGGAATTGCCAAAGGATATAACTTCGGCGAAGCGAGTTGGGTTTTGGAAGATAATATGATGATGAATCGTTCCGCAGTAATGTTGAATGCAAAGCGGTACAAAACCTATCGCATTTACGAAAAAAGTTTTTAAGAATCTCGAAATATTTATTAACCATTTTTTTTTGGAGATTAATATGCCTGTACAGAAAGTTGAAAAGATTTGGATGAATGGAAAACTCGTCAATTGGGACGAAGCGAACATTCATATTCTCTCACACGTAATCCATTACGGCTCGTGTTGGTTCGAAGGAATTCGCTGTTACGATACAAAGAAAGGTTCAGCGATTTTCCGGTTGGATGCACACGTACGCCGTTTGTATGATTCGGCAAAAATTTATCATGCGGAAATTCCGTACACACAAGCGGAATTTGAGCAAGCGATAATTGATACGATAAAGGTAAATAAAATGCCGAAGTGTTACATTCGTCCGATTGTGTATCGCGGTTACGGTGATGTTGGTGTCAATCCGCTGAAATGCCCTGTTGATGTTGCGGTTGCTGTTTGGGATTGGGGAAAGTATTTGGGCAGCGCAGCGTTGGATGAAGGAATTGAAGTTTGTATTTCTTCGTGGCAGCGTAATGCAACAAACACCACTCCAGCGCTTGCAAAAGCCGCCGGTAATTATCTCAACTCGCAACTCATTAAAATGGAAGCAGTGTTGAGCGGTTACGCAGAAGGAATTGCGCTTGACCGTAACGGAATGGTGAGCGAAGGAAGCGGTGAAAATTTATTTGTCGTACGCGATGGCGTGATTTACACCTCTCCGGTTGCGTCGGGAATATTGCTCGGGATTACGCGCGATACCGTGCTTAAATTTGCGCAAGAGGAAGGAATTCCGATTCGTGAAACGCAAATCCCGCGAGAATTTTTAATGATTTCCGACGAACTTTTCTTTACCGGAACAGCGGCAGAAATTACTCCGATACGTTCCATTGACCATTTAACAATTGGAAATGGAAAAATGGGTCCGATAACGAAACGAATGCAAGAAAAATTCTTTGATGTTGTCCATAGCGGAAACGATACGCACGGCTGGTTAAGGTTCATTACAGCAAAAAATCAAAATGGCGATGTTAAAGTCGGCAACAAAAAACTTGAAGCAGTTGTATGAAACTCTATGACGTTGCCGTTGTTGGCGCAACAGGATTAGTCGGAAGAAAAATCATTCAAGTTCTCGAAGAACGGAATTTTCCTGTGGGAAGTCTGCGTTTGTATGCGTCGGAAAAATCTCTCGGGAAAGAAATTTTTTTTCAAAACAGATTAGTGAAAGTGGAATTACTTTCTCCAAAAGATTTTCACGCTCACGAATTTGTCTTTTTTGCCGCCGGAGCAAAAGTGAGCAAAGAGTTTGCGCCCATCGCTGCAAAAGCAGGAGCAATAGTGATTGATAATTCGAGCGCATTCAGAATGGAAAAAAATATTCCTCTCGTTGTTCCCGAAGTCAATCCACTTGCATTGTTGCATCACAACAATATTATTGCAAACCCGAATTGTTCGACGATTCAAATGGTCGTTGCGCTGAAACCGTTGCACGATAAATATAAAATCAAACGTATTGTTATAACGACGTTTCAATCCGTTGCCGGCGCGGGACAAAAAGGTATTGACCAACTCGATGATGAATTGCAATCCATTCCCGTTCGTTACAAAAAATTTCCACATCGCATTGCGCATAACATTCTTCCGCAAGTTGATGATTTTGTGTTTGATGGTTACACAAAAGAAGAACACAAAATGGTGAACGAAACCAAAAAAATTATGGGCGACGCGATGATTCAGGTTTCTGTAACCTGTACTCGCGTCCCTGTGTATTTAGGTCATAGTGAATCCGTGAATGTTGAATTCAAAAAGAAAATTGACGTTGATGAAGCGCGAAATATTTTGCGAAAAGAAAAAGGCATAATCGTTGTTGATGAACCGGAAGGCAATTATTACCCGATTGCATTGATGTGCCACGATAAAGACGAAGTGTTTGTCGGAAGAATTCGCAAAGATGAAACCGTGAAGAGCGGTTTGAATATGTGGATTGTTGCTGATAATGTTCGCAAAGGCGCGGCGACAAACGCGGTGCAGATAGCGGAAGAGTTGATAAAAGTTTAACAGAAAACATTTTAGAAGAAAGAAATATACTATGGGTTTAACATTTATTGATGGAACGGTTTCTCATTCATCGAAAAAAGCGTCAGTTCGATTTTTAGTTGATAGTGGTGCAACCTACACATTATTAAGTAAAAATGTTTGGCAAGCAATCGAACTTGAGCCAACTCGTTCATTATCTTTTTCTCTTGCCGACGGAACAATCATTGAACGAAATATTTCTGAGTGTTTTATTTCATTAAAGCAAGGAGAAGGGCACTCACCTGTAATTTTAGGGGAAGAGGGCGATGAGCCATTGCTTGGAGTTGTTACGTTAGAAATTTTGGGATTAACACTTAATCCATTTAATCGCACGTTGCAACCGATGAAAATGATGTTGGCATGATTAGTAATATGTCTATTCATATCACTCGTTTTCCTCACGCCGAAGGAATTTCGCTTCCGCAATATCAAACCAATGGTTCTGCGGGAATGGATTTATTTGCAGCGATTGAAAATGAAATTACGATTTTACCGATGCAAATTGCAATTGTTCCAACGGGATTTGCAATTTCACTTCCTAATGGATTTGAAGCGCAAGTTCGTCCGAGAAGCGGATTAGCAGCAAAGTATGGAATCACAATCGTGAACTCTCCCGGAACTATTGACTCCGATTATCGCGGCGAAATAAAAGTGATATTGCAAAATTTAGGAAAAGAAAATTTTCTCATTAAACGCGGCGATAGAATTGCACAAATGGTAATTTCCAAATACGAAAAAATTGAATGGAATGAAGTCGCTTCCCTCGATGACACGGAACGCGGTGCAGGTGGATTTGGACATACGGGAGTTGGTAAGAAGTAAGAAGTAAGAAGAAGTTTCTCTTTACGGTTTTATGGAAGATTCGAAATCAGAATTTCAAGATTCTAATGTGGTAATTCATCTTGTCGGCGGGATAATTCTTTTTCTTCTGTTGTTGTATGTTGTTCAATCAATTCTCTCACCGTTTATTGTACTCGCCGTCATTACGTACACGCTCTATTCCGTTCGTTCTCATGCTTTTGCCCGAACACTCCTCATTATTTCGTTTGGTGTTTTTTTTATCTGGTTTTTATCTTTACTCACAAGCGCATTAACACCGTTCATTCTTTCGTTTCTCGTTGCGTATCTTCTTCACCCGGTTATCACGCGCTTTGAGAAACGTTCTATTCCGCGATGGGTGACATCGGCAGTGGTGTTATTCCTCGCCACCGGCACGGTAGTATTTGCACTTTACCGGGTTCTTCCCTCCGCAGTAGTGCAAATAACGGAATTGATTCATAATTCCCCCGCGATAATTGAGAACATAACTCTCTACACTCAAACGGGCAGGATCTATGAAATTCTCACAAGTATCGGAATTCCTGTTCATGAACTTCAACAAAGAATAAACACATTGATTTCCTCGAGCGTCGGTGAATATGGAAATTCATTTTTAGAGGGAACAAAAAGTTTTTTTACGACGATTGCGGAAATTTTTTCGAGGATATTTAATATTATTCTCATTCCCTTTCTTTCGTTTTATATACTGAAAGATTTTCCAGCGATTAAAAAATATATTCAATCGTTCATTCCCGTTGAGCGTTCCGAACAGATAACGGGTATTGTGCGGAGAATTGATATTCTCCTTTCTGAATATGTTCGGGGCGCGTTTACCGTTGCATTGATGCTTGGTATAGTTATCGGCACAATGCTAACCCTTGTTGGTATTCAATACTCTATCGCGATTGGCTTAATAATGGTGCCGCTGTATTTCATTCCGTTCTTCGGATATTTTTTCGTTTCCATCGTAACGCTTATTGCGGCATTGATAAGCGGTGAACCAACGACGGTGAAACTCATTGCCGGATTAGCAATAATTGGGACTGCGGTCATTCTAGATATGGCTGTGTTGGCACCAAAGTTTATTGGAGAAAAAATTGGTATTCATCCGGTAGTGCTTGTGTTCGCTTTATTTGTCTTCGGTACGTTGTTTGGTTTCATCGGATTAGTTGTTGCCGTTCCCTCCACCGCAATAATTCTGATGTTGTTCAATGAATGGAGAGGGAAGAGTAATTAGTAAATGGTAATTCGTAATTAGTCTTAATTCTTGAGATTCTTTTTTTTCTACCAATTACAAATTGCAAACAAAGAATGACGAATCCACAAACTAAAAACGGTATGTTGTATCTGGTTTCCACTCCCATCGGAAATTACGATGATATAACTCTTCGCGCAATAAATGTTTTAAAAGAAGTTGACCTTGTCGTTTGCGAAGAGCGAAAAGAGGGAAATCGTTTACTTTCACATTATGGAATTATAAAACCAATCGCGCAAATCAATGAACATAATGAATCTGCCGCATCTGCTATTATTCTCGATGAATTGAAAAGCGGAAAAAATATTGCGCTGATTTCCGATTGCGGTACGCCGTTATTTTCTGACCCGGGAACAATTCTTGTGAAGAAAGCAATTCAAGAAAGAATAAAAGTTACCGCAATTCCCGGTTCATCTTCCTTGTTGCCGGCGTTGATTACTTCCGGTTTTGATATGAAACAATTTTTGTTTTACGGATTTCTTTCACCGAAACGAGAAAATAGAATTTTAGAATTACAAAAACTCAGAAATGAAAAACGAACGTTTGTTCTGATGGATACGCCGTATCGTTTGTTGCAAGTTCTCCGTGATATGTCGGAAGTATTGAAACAATCTAGAAAAATTTCTGTTGCATTTAATTTAACAATGGAAGATGAAACAATCGTACGCGGTTTTCCTTCTGAGCTCTATAAACATTTTTCCGAAACAAATCCCAAAGGCGAATTTGTCATCGTTGTAGAAAATTTAAAATAAAAGTACTTGTCTTTCCCGTGAAAGCGGGAATCCAATAATATGGTCAATCCCAATTTCAAAATAATTTCCAAACGATCCTCCATTGATAGAAGCGGAGTTTTTTCCGAATCATTTATTCCAAGAGGAACAGAATTATTTCACTACGAGGGTGAACTGATTTCTTCCGAAGAAGCATTGAAACGCGAAAGCGATAACACACGCGAAGGTATTTACACATTTTGGTTAAATGATGAATGGGCAATTGACGGATGGGAAAAAGGAAACATTTCAAAATATCTCAATCATAGTTGCGCTCCAAATTGCAGTTATAATATCTCCGAACATCACATTTCTATTTTTACTGAACGCGATATTTTCCCTAACGAAGAACTTACCATTGATTATGATTATGATGCCGATGCCGAACTGACTCGTTGTCTTTGCGGTTCGGATGATTGCAGAGGATTTATCAATAGTACGAACTATGAAAAAGAAGCCCAAACATCTTTCTGAAAAAAAAAAGAAAAAAATGAAACGACCCGCGGAACGAAGAAACGAATTTACTGCTACGTATGCATGTGCAGTTTGCGGCGAAGAAAATGAAGTGTTCATTGAGTTACGTAATGGAAATAAACAAACACTTGTAGAAGATTGCGAGATTTGCTGTCGTCCGAATGTGTTAAATATTCTTGTTATTCCTGCCGCTGGAGAGGGAGATGAAGACAGTATTTTGATAGACGTAGAGTTTGAAGGATAATTTATTTTCGTTTTTGAAATTGGTTCTTCGATGACGAAGAACCAATTTTCATTTTAAATATTTTAGAAAAAGAAAGCAGTATATTCTTCGCAAAAATTTTAGTAATAATTGTCATCCCGAGCGAAGTCGAGGGATAATTACTCTCACGAAATGAATAACAAATTTAACTGGAAACATATAGCAAAACTTCTTCTCTCTTCACGTTTCATTGATGAAGTGGAAGAGCAAGAACTTATTCCGCTAAAAAAAATAACATATCAGTTTTCTGCAAAGGGGCACGAACTTTCGCAGATTTTACTTTCTTTGTTCATCACGAATAAACACGATGGTGCAAGCGTGTATTATCGTTCGCGTCCGTTTGTGCTTACTCAAGGATTAACGATCGAAGAAGCGTTTGCAAGTTCGATGGCGAAATCAAAAAGTATCAGTGGAGGAAAAGATATTGGCGTTGTGTTCAATATGAAGTCGCGCGGTAAAGCAACAATTCTTCCAACGTCCGGTGATGTCGGTTCGCAATACACTCCCGCAATTGGTTGGGCGCAAGCGATTCAGTATTACCAAAAAGTTTTAAAAGAGAAAGAATGGAATGATGCGATTGCTGTTGCTTGCGGCGGCGATGGTTCGGTTGCGAGTAATGGATTTTGGTCTGCGCTGAACATTGCTACGACTTTAAAACTTCCGATTCTGTTTTGCATTGAAGATAACGGTTACGGAATTTCAACACCGGGTGTTTTGCAAACTCCGTACGGAAATATTTCCGCAAACTTGAAATCATTTGGAAATCTTTTTATCCTTGAGGGAGATGGAAGCGAACCGAAAGAAGCATCGCAAATAATTTCCAAAGCAGTGGAATATGTTCGCAAAGGAAATGGCGCGTGTTTGCTTCATCTCAAAGTTCCAAGAATTATGGGACATTCTTTTGTTGATACGCAATCATATAAAACAGAAAAGCAAAAGAAAGGTGAACAACAACGCGACCCGCTTTTAAAACTTAAAAAATATCTCATTCCAAAAATTCTTTCTGAAAAAGATTGGAAGACATTGGAAGCTGAAACGTTGAAAGAAGTTCACACTGCGAAAGAAAAAGCATTAGCGCAAAGTGAACCGGAAATTGATTCAGCGAAGAAATTTGTTTTTTCAAGTGAAATGGTTGGAGGGTTGAGTTTGGAGGTTGGAGAAAATATTCAAACCCCAAACCCCAAACCCCAAACCTCAAACCGTGTAACTATGATTGAAGCAATTCGCCGCACACTTGAAAATGAAATGCAGCAAAATTCTCGCGTTGTAATATTCGGAGAAGATGTTGCGGTGAAAGGTGGAGTTCACGGCGCAACAGTTGATTTGATGAATAAGTTTGGAAGAGAACGCGTGTTTGATACATCGCTTTCGGAAGAGGGAATTATTGGTCGAGCGGTGGGAATGTCGCTTGCTGGATTAAGAGCGGTTCCGGAAATTCAATTCCGAAAATATGCTGACCCCGCGACAGAACAAATCAACAATTGCGGAACGATGCGATGGCGAACGAACAATAATTTTTCCGCGCCGATTGTTGTGCGCATTCCCGTTGGCGTTGGAAAGAAAACCGGCGACCCTTGGCATAGTGTAACTGGAGAAGCGATTTTTGCGCACACCATAGGTTGGCGAATTGCCTTTCCATCGAATGCGGAAGATGCAGTTGGTTTGCTTCGTTCTGCGTTGCGTGGAAATGACCCGACAATGTTTTTTGAACATCGCACGTTGTATGATTCACTCAATGCGCGGCGACCGTTTCCCGATGAAAATTTTATTCTTCCGTTTGGAAAAGCAAATGTTGTGCAAGAAGGAAATGATGTTACAATTGTGAGTTGGGGAGAAATGTTACATCGAAGTGTTGAAGCGGCGAAGTTGTTAGATGTTCACCCGCCTCGGAGGGCAAGTGTTGAAATTATTGATTTGCGAACAATTATTCCGTGGGATAAAGAAACAGTTTTGAATTCCGTAAAGAAAACGGGAAAATGTTTACTCGTTCACGAAGACCAAATGACCGGAGGTTTCGGCGCGGAAATTTCTGCTACGATTTCGCAAAAAATATTTCAATTTCTCGATGCGCCGATTGTTCGTGTTGCAACTTCTGATAATCCAATTCCGTACAATTTGGGATTGATGGAAGAAGTTGTGCCTTCAATTGAAAAGATAAAAATGGAATTAGAGAAATTGATTGCGTTTTGATGTTTCGACTTCGCTCAACATGACGTGGGATTTTGGATTTGCGATATGAGATTTGAGATGTGCGTATATTTAGTGCGAAAATTTTTAACTCAAAAAAATTATGGCAAAAAATAAAACAATAACAGTAAAAGGAACTGAGATAACTATTATTCAGCAGCATAATGATGATTATATTTCTCTTACTGATATGGTAAAATCATTCGGTGATGAATCAATTATTACCAATTGGCTTCGCAACAGAAATACGATTGAATTTCTGGGCATTTGGGAATTAATCAATAACCCCAATTTTAAACCCCTCGAATTCGAGGGGTTTAAAAAGCAGGCAGGATTAAACAGTTTTTGGATTTCTCCTAAAAAGTGGATTGATACAACAAATGCTATCGGATTATTATCAAAGTCCGGAAGATACGGTGGAGGAACTTTTGCTCATAAAGATATTGCGTTTGAGTTTGGTAGTTGGTTAAGTGCAGAGTTTAAGTTGTATCTTATCAAAGAATTTCAACGCTTAAAAGACAGCGAAAGTGACCGTCTCAAATTAGAATGGAACCTCCAACGCACGTTAGCAAAAGTCAATTACCAGATTCATACGGATGCTATCAAAGAAAATTTGATTCCGAAAGAACTCAGTAAACAAGAAATAAATTTTGTGTATGCTAACGAAGCAGATATGCTGAACATGGCTTTGTTTGGCATGACGGCAAAACAATGGAGAGATGCGAATGAGAAAGCACCTGCCCGACTTCATCGTTCAGGCGGGGAAGGCAATATTCGTGATGCGGCAACCATAGAACAATTAGTAGTGTTATCAAACATGGAAAGCATCAATGCAGTTTTAATTCATCAGGGTTTGCAGCAAAGCGAACGCTTGATACAACTGAACAAAATTGCTATTACGCAAATGAAATCGCTTTTGTCGAATACGAATTTGAGGAAGTTGAAATAATTATTTTTTCACGCTAAGGCGCAAAGCCGCTAAAAACATTCTTTACATCTTTGCTTGAATAATTAAAAACTATGAATCTGTTTCTAACACAACTCCAATCCAAAATCCTCGTCTTTGATGGCGCGATGGGAGTGTCGTTGCAAAATCAAAATTTATCCGCAGATGATTTCGGCGGAAAAGAATACGAAGGATGCAACGAATATCTTCTCGTCTCAAAACCAAGCGCAGTGGAAAAAGTTCACGAAGGATTTCTTTCCATTGGCTGCGATGTAATTGAAACGGATACATTCGGCGGAGCGAGTATTGTCCTTGCGGAATATAATTTGCAAGAGCGTGCATACGAACTGAATTTCAAATCCGCGCAACTCGCAAAACGAATGGCGAATGATTTTTCTACCAAAGAAAAACCGCGATTCGTTGCGGGTTCTATTGGTCCGACAACAAAACTTCCATCGCTTGGTCATATTACGTTTCGTGAAATGCAACAATCATTTTACGAACAAACTGCGGGACTCATTGAAGGCGGCGTTGATGTGCTATGCGTTGAAACGTGTCAGGATATTTTACAAACAAAATCTGCGCTCGCGGCGATTTACGATTATTTTTTAGAAAAGAAAATTCGTATTCCCGTGATTGTTTCCGTAACGATTGAAACGATGGGAACAATGTTAATGGGAACGGAAATTTCTGCAGCGCTCACTGCCATCGAACCGTATGATATTGTTGATGTGATTGGAATGAATTGCGCAACGGGACCGAAAGAGATGGAAGAAAATGTTCGCTACTTGTGTCAAAATTCTCCGAAGCATATTTTCGTAATGCCGAATGCAGGACTTCCGGAAAACGTTGACGGAAAAGCGTGTTATCATTTATCTCCCGATGAATTGGAACACTGGATGAAACATTTCGTAAATGATTTGGGAGTGAATATTATCGGTGGTTGTTGCGGAACTACGCCGGAACATATTTCTAAACTTGTGAAAGTTGCGGAAGAGTTTAATAATAGTTACGAGTTACGAGTTACGAGTTCAGAAACTCGTAACCAGAAACTCGCAACTCGTAAATTTTCGTACACTCCAAGTTGTTCTTCAACTTATTCTTCGCAAACATTGCGTGTAGAACCAGCGCCATTATTAGTCGGTGAGCGGTGTAATGCAAACGGTTCAAAAAAATTTCGAGAACTGTTGCTTGAAGAAAATTACGATGCAATGGTGCAAATGGCGAAAGAACAAGTTCAGGAAGGAGCGCACGTGCTTGATGTTTGCGTTGCATACGTTGGTCGCGATGAAGTGCGTGATATGCGTGAAGTGATGAAACGATTCAATACGCAAGTTACGATTCCAATGATGATTGATTCGACGGAAACGAATGTGATTGAAGAAGCACTACAGCATTGTGCAGGACGGGCGATAATCAATTCCATAAATTTAGAAGATGGCGAAGAACGAATGGCGCACGTTCTTCCGTTGTGTAAAAAATACGGAGCCGCAGTTGTTGCACTCACGATTGATGAAAAAGGTATGGCGAAATCTGCGCAATCAAAATTTGAAATTGCAAAACGCATTCGTGATTTAGCAGTGGATAAATATGGAATGCGCGATGAAGATTTAATTTTCGATACACTCACATTTACACTCGGAAGCGGCGATGAAGAATTTCGGAAATCAGCGATGGCGACGATTGATGCGATTCGACTTATTAAACAAGCGTATCCGAAATGTTATACGAGTCTCGGCGTATCGAATGTTTCGTTTGGACTCAATGCGCATTTGCGACACGTTCTCAATTCAGTTTTTCTTCATTACGCTATTGAAGCGGGACTTGATATGGCGATTGTTCACGCAAGTAAAATTATGCCGCTGTATAAAATTGAAGAGAAGGGGAGAGAGCTTTGCAAAGAATTGATTTTTGATGAACGTCAATACGAAGAAGTTGTTGCTTAATAGTTTTCAGTATTCTGCTTCGAATTGTAAACAATGAGCAATCGCAAATACTTTTCGTTGCTTGCACTTGCATTCTTTCTTGCTATTGTTATTCACATTTTATTTTTGGTGAATGGATTTTTCGCAACCTCTGCTGATGAATCCGGTCGCACACTCGATGCATACTTTTGGATAACAAATAACGCTCAGCTATCCGATGTCTGGCTTCCGTTTTATCGCATTCTGCTTGGAAATGCGTTATTGCTTTATCACGATTTATTCATCGTTCCAAGAATTATTTCTTTCCTTTTTGGAATTGGAGTATTAGGGATTATCGTTTGGTTGACGAATGAACTTTTTCAAAAGAAAGAAATTGCCATCGTTGCTGCTTTATTGACTGTTATCTTTCCATCTCGAATAATTCTTTCCGTTGTGCCGCTTACGGAAATCATTTTTATTTTTTTTATTCTTTGTGCTTTCACATTTTACATTCGCTGGTGCAATACCAAAAAAAATCTTTCGCTAATTCTTGCAAGTGTATTTTTTGGAATAACAACGACAATTCGCTATGAAGGATGGCTCTTTGCTTTTGTCTTTCTTCTCTTTCTACTCTATCGAAAATTTATTGCGAAAGAATTGAGCATCACATTTACTGCATTTATTTTGATTTGTATTTTGCTTTGTTCCTTTCCGTTGTATTGGGTTGTTGATAATGCGTTACGAGAAGGAAGTCCGTTATATTTTCTTACAAAAACTTCAACCAATTACGAACGAATGCCAACATCATTTCTCAAACTCATTTGGCGGAATGTTGCATCACAATTTATCGTTTGGAATTTACTTTCGCTTAATATTTTAGGAGCGGTTGCGATATTTTTAATATCTCAAACAAATTCCTCTGTCAGACAAATGAGTGTGCTTATGGGAATTCCATTTTTTCTTGTTGCATTATTTCAACTTTTTGGTCATACGCTTCCCACTCATAATCCCTGGCGAATTGCATCCGTTTGGGGTGTATTGCTTCTTCCGTTCACAAGTTATTTTGTCAGAGAAAAATATTTTTTATCGTCGAAGAAATATTATAGTATTGCAATTCTTTTCATCGTTTTATGTTTTGGGCAAACATTGTATTTTGCACGCCATTCGTATTTTACACAGGAGGAAAAACAGGCGGGAGAATTTCTTGAACAACATAATCTCAATGAAAGTCATCAGAGAATGCTCATTGAAAATCCCGATTGGTATTATTTGAATATTATGGTAGCCTCGCAGCATCCGAAAAAATTTCTATTCAATTCCGGTTTCAATCCTTATGAGCCGAAACAACTTATTGTGAATACAGAATTAGAGCTGAATAAAACATTGTTGCAAGAAAAGCAAATTGATTATCTCGTAATGAAATCCCCCCGATACAAAAACTTTCTTTCTCAATATTCGTTTATTCAAAAAGAAAAAGATTTTGGTGAATGGAGCATTTATAAATTCATAAAAGAAAACAAACAGTGAACAAAATAATTTTAAAACCTGAACGCGAAAAATCACTTCTCCGAAAACATCCGTGGATATTTACCGGCGCAATAAAAAGCGTTGATGGAAAACCAAGCAATGGAGAAACCGTAGAACTATTTTCTTACGATGGAAAATTTCTTGCTCGCGGCGCGTACTCAATGCAATCACAAATTGCTTGTCGTGTTTGGTCGTTTGATGAACGTGAAGAAATCAATACAGATTTTTTTCTAAAACGATTACAAACGGCAATCCAACTTCGTGAAGGTTTGAACGAAAAAATAAATTCAAACGCATATCGTTTAGTTAATGCTGAATCCGATGGATTACCGGGAGTGGTGATTGATAAATACGATGAATTTCTCGTGTGTCAATTTCTCACATCGGGAGCGGAGTTTTGGAAAAAAGAAATTGTTGAACAAGTTTCAAAACTTGTTTCTTGCAAAGGAATATATGAGCGAAGTGATGTTGATGTTCGTTCGAAAGAAGGATTGGAAATTTCTTCAGGAGTTTTGTTTGGAGAAGAGCCGCCCGAATTTATTCAAATAGAAGAAAGCGGATTGAAATTTTTTGTAGATATAAAAAAAGGACACAAAACCGGATTCTATCTTGACCAACGAGCAAACAGAAATTTTCTTTCCACATTTGTGAAAGGAAAAACTGTGTTGAATTGCTTTTCGTACACGGGAGGATTTTCTGTTCACGCATTGAAAGGCGGCGCAACCGATGTTACCAATGTAGATTCTTCTATGAACGCATTGGAATATGCAGAACAAAATGTTTTGCTCAACGCATTTTCTTCCGAGCAAGTTGATAATGTGTGTGGTGATGTGTTTCAATTTTTACGGCAATGCAGGGATTCGCGAAAGCAATTTGATGTTATTATTCTCGACCCGCCAAAGTTTGTTGAATCAAAAATGAATTTGGATAAAGGAGCGCGCGGTTACAAAGATATAAACTTGCTTGCTTTCAAAATTCTGAAACCAAACGGAATTCTTTTCACATTTTCTTGTTCGGGATTAATGCCAACGGACTTATTTCAAAAAATTGTTGCAGATGCTGCGCTTGATGCACAACGTGATGCACAATTTCTTTTTCGTCTTACACAATCTTGTGACCATCCGATTTCAACTTCTTTTCCCGAAGGAGATTATTTGAAGGGATTTGTTTGTCGGATTAAGAATTAGGAAGTAAGAAGTAAGAAATCAGAAGTCAGAAGCCATACAATCGGATATTATAAACTCCAACTCCAAAATCTAAAACCTAAATTCTCTTGATGAAATATAAACTCACAATCGAATACAACGGAACACGATTTTCCGGATGGCAGGCGCAACTCCATTCGAAAACCGTTCAGGGAACAATTTTACAAGCGGCAAAACAACTCTTTGGTGAGGTGAAAGAAATTCAAGGCGCGGGGAGAACCGATGCAGGAGTTCATGCGCTTGCCCAGGTTGCGCATCTTGTCGTTCAGGATGACATACCGCCGAAAAAAATTCTCTACGGTTTGAATGATGTTCTTCCGTTTGATATCAATATTTTGAATGTGGAAAAAGTGAATGAACGATTTCACGCAAGGCACTCGGCAATTTCGCGCAGTTACATTTATCAAATTTCAAGACGGAGAACTGCGTTTGCAAAAGAATATGTATGGTGGGTGAAAGATAAACTGGATGTGAGTGCAATGCGCGAGGTCGCTCAAATATTTTTGGGAATGCACGACTTTGGTTCATTCGCGGATAAGAAATTGGAAAAAGGAGAAACGAAATGCCTCGTCGAAAGTGTAGAACTCGCAGAAGTTGATGAACTTATTTTGTTTCGTATTCGCGCTTCGCACTTTCTCTGGAAAATGGTGCGGCGTATCGTGGGAAGTATTGTCGAAGTCGGGCGTGAGGGGCTGAAGAAAAGTCAGATAGAATATTTTTTGAATAACTATACTGAATCGCTGGCGCCATTTACTGCGCCTCCGTCAGGATTATTCCTCGAGCAAATTCTCTACTACGATGACAAATGGCACGAAGAATTGAGTCCGGCGATTCCACTTTCAAAACCGAAAATAAAATAATTTCAATTTCTATTTTACTTCTTGAAAAAAAAGAGTAAATTCATCACGAAATTTTGCCGAGTGGAGAGGGGAGACGGCTTCGGTACATTATTCACCTTTGTTTATTGGGAATTTTTATGAAACGTTATTTCCTTTTTTCTCTCATCATTGTACTGTTTGCGGTAATTCCGCTACAAGTCTTTTCCGGCACGACGGGTAAAATTCGCGGAAAAGTAATTGACCGTGAAACAAACAACCCTCTCATCGGCGTTAGTATTTTCATCGTCGGAACAAAATTAGGGGCTTCGACGAACTTCGATGGTGAATACTACATTCTCAATGTTCCCACCGGAACGTATGCCCTCCGCGCCTCTTCCATCGGCTACAACACAACTACGGTTCGTGATATACTCGTCTCAGCCGATTTAACCACCGAAACTAATTTTTCTCTTGTCTCTGAAGCCGTCGAAGTAAACGAAGTAATCATAACCGCACAACGTCCGCTGATTCAACAAGATGCAACGGCATCGCTTTCCATCATTGAGGCGCAAACATTGCAATCGCTTCCTGTTTCTTCTTTTACTCAGGCAATGGTGTTAAGTACCGGATTTGTGCAAACGAAAAATGGAGCCGATGAGGGAATTCACCTGCGGGGAGGTCGTTCGCGGGAAATTTCTTATCTCGTTGATGGTGTACGAGCAGATAATATATTATTCAGTGGGTTGGGTAGCGATGTTCCGCGAATGGGAGTTTCCTCGCTGACAGTAATGAGTGGAACATTTAATGCCGAATACGGACAGGCGCAATCGGGGGTGGTCAATGTTATTACACAAGATGGTTCCGATAAACTCTGGGCGAAGGGGAGATATTCTTCGGATAATTTTGGCGGGGGAAAAAATAACTGGGGAACTCATCTGCAGGAACTTGCTCTCAGTGGACCGATAATTCCGGAAATAACTTTTTTCGGCAGTGCAGACCGTGAACGAACGAATACGTATTTAAATAATGTTACAGGACCATCTTATACCTCACCGGGTGGGAGAAAAATTCAGCACGATTTTAATTTTCTACAGTTCGATAATAAAGACCGGGCGCAGGGAAAATTGACGTTTAAGTTTTCAAGCGATGTAAAAGTGCAAGCGGGCGTTGTTTACTACAATAGGAAGTACAGGAGTTATGACAACACGTTTAAGGAGTATCCGCAAGATAAAGGAGTTGATGTAAACAAAAGTTGGTTGTATAACGGTTCGATTACTCATACCCTTTCCGAAAATACCTTTTACGAACTTCGCCTCTCCCACTTTGATTATACTGAACAAGCGTACTTGTATGAAGAACAGTTGAACGGATTTCAAATCATCAACGGAAAAAAAGTTCGTGGCGACCACAGTAGAATATTTATTCCCGTTCTCGGTAATGTGAGTTTTGATTCTACGGCGAATTACCAATTCTATGCGCCGTATGAAACCATTCTCTTATTGAATGAAGCTAAGCGGCTGGGGTACAATAAATTATTTCTTGCAGATACGCTCGTGTTGGTTAATGCCAACAGCGATACAACAATACTGGAAAAGAATACACCGGTTACTGCTGAAATAGAAAATCTCCTTCAACAGTATGGAAGAAGTTTTTCTTCAGTACGGGTATCACTTCGTGTACATTCTTCCGATGACCAATTTCGCGATGCAAACACAACAACCACAACGATTGCAGGAAGTATCACGAGTCAATTAAATAATCAGAATAATATCAAATTCGGTTTTGAACTCAAACAACACAAGATAACGGATTACTGGATAAATGGTGTGAATACGTATTGGGACCACATTGATAACAGCATCCCATTCGAGAAACGACATTTTGATTTAGTGGACTATCAATTTAAGCCGGTTCAATTTGCTGCGTATGTACAGGATAAATTCGAGTATAAAAATATGGTGTTTAACGTTGGCATCCGTTTTGATTATCTCGAAGTGAAGGCGCCGGATGTGAATGAATTTTTACTCCTTAATCCCAACAACCCCGGCGACTCTGCCAAAATAGCGAGGCAACGAGAAACAAACGTACCGCAAAGTTCCAAATTTTCTCCTCGTCTTGGATTCGCTTTCCCCATCACCACAAAAGCGAAAATACATTTTTCGTACGGACATTTTTTTCAATATCCCGACTTCAATTTTTTGTATAGAAGATTTCGTGAGCAAAATCCCAATTATCTTTTTTTAGGCATAGGGCAATCACTCGGCGCAATTGGCAATCCGAAACTCAAACCGGAGACAACGCATGCGTATGAATTTGGCGGCGAGTATATTCTGAATGATAATATGGTAGCGGGAATCCGAATGTTTTATAAAGATACGTACGATTATATTTCAACCCAGCCGCTTTTCAATCCTGATAATCACACCCGCATCGCTAATCTTGATTATGCAAATTCACGCGGGATAGAGTTTTCCCTCGAGCGTCGGTTTGCTTCGTACTATTCATTTGCGCTCAACTACACTTATTCCCGTGCGGAAGGCAACGCAGATGAGTGGTCAACACACTCGACGGAAATCTGGAATGCTTCGGTGTACGGATTTATTCCTCCGAAAAAAACAGTAACATTGGGCTGGGACCAACCGCACACGGTAACAATGAATTTTCGCTTGGACTTTGATACGTGGGGGGGAAGCATTGTCGGAGATGTGGGAAGCGGATTGCCGTACTCGCCACGCGAACCAAGAGGAAAGCCCATTGGCGATATTAACAGCGGCAGACAGCCATGGACTTCGACATTTGATATACGCGCGTATCGTTCATTTTCGTTTGAACCTTTGAAAATGAAACTCACGCTTGATATTACAAATATATTTAACCGCCGAAACGTACTCGATGTTTGGAATACCACAGGCAAGCCCAATTACAATTCAAACCCCGCTGCTTCCGCTGAATCTATGAACGACCCTTCCTTTTACGGTCCTCCGCGTCATTTACTTTTAGGACTCGAAGTTGAATTTTAAGCAAGGAAAATTTTTATGAAACACTGTACAATTTTCGTTCTCGGAACATTATTTTTTCTCTCTTCGTCGTTGCTCTTTTCACAAAAGAGAATTCCAATGACGAAAGAAGAATATTATAATACCGTACTCGCTCCTCAACGGGGGCTTCAACCGTTCCAAAAAAGTACGCCCGAGGTCTCTTCGTATGCAGATAGAAAACGGTCGGTATTAAATATCGGAAATGTGTGGGCGCGAATTTCTAATGCGGCAACGTTAGGTTATGATAGGTGGGGATTGTGTTACGAATTCCCTGCCCGAAGTGGAATAACATACCGTTGGACTATGGCTCCTCTGATAGGAGCGATGAAACGGGACTCGACTGGGGCCCTCACGAAAAAATTCGTCGCAAGCGGAACACGAGGTGCGGCTCGTTACAGTGAAGAAGAATTTCAACCGCTTCCGGGATATGATTCGGGAGAAGAAATCGAAGAAGATAATATTGGCGTGGCTTTTAGTGACATTCCGGAGTCGTGGCCCAATCAATGGCCTACAGGACCTTATGAAGTTCCGCTCGATGCAACGGGGAGATTCCCTTCACAATCATTTCCCGGAATCGTAAATGGAACAGTTAAAGCCCCCCGCGAAGCATATTTTGTGGTAACCGATAATGACGGAGAAAATGGAAACAAACCATATCCAATGGATATCCGTGTTGATATGTGGGCATTACAATACGACGATATTTTGAATAGGAATTTTATTATTTACAAACAACTTGTTCGCAATATCGGTACGGATACTCTTTTCAATGTTTATGTCGGAATACACGACGACCCCGATTGTCCGGAACAGGGAGCGAGTGAGTGGACGGATGATTATGCGGCACTCATTAGTGAGGGAACAGATGTTCCTGGATATAATACACGAGAAGATTCGCTTCTTGCCAATTTCACGTACCTTTGGGATGGAGACGACAAGGCGCAAGGTTTTATTTCAAAAAATGTTGGATGGGTTGGTCTGAAATTTTTAGAAACTCCATTAGATGCCGGAGTAACAACATTTCAAGTGTTTGAATATTCTGCCGCCCCGCAAACAGAAGTAACGGAATACGACCAACTTGCAGCTGGCATTCAGTCTCCGACTAATGTTACGCCACACACGGGTGATGTTACACAGACACCCAATAGTTATGGACCGGATGTAACCTATGTCGTGGCGAGCGGTCCATTCACTCTGGCTCCCGGCGAGGCATTACCTTTTGCTTTTGCAACGATTCACGGAAGCAATAGAGCGGATTTATTCAGCAGTGCGATGTTGTGTCAGTTACTCTATAATGCAAATTACGAATCTGCTGAATCCCCTCCGGAACCATTAGTCACTGCAGTTCCGGGAAATAAAAAAGTTACTTTGTATTGGGATGACCGTTCCGAAAAAGCCATCTATCTACGACCGGATGGAAGCCCCGACCACATCTATGACCGATTAACCCAAACCAATTCCTTTGAAGGCTATAAGATTTTCAAAAGTACCGACCGCGGCATTACATGGGGTGAACCAATTAAAGATGTCAATGGTGCATTCAAATACTGGCGCGCATTAAAGACCTATGATTTAATCAATGGCTACTCAGGCGAAAGCACACACCCACTCGGAAGGTATTACCTCCTCGGTGATGATACCGGACTAAAACATACGTTCACTGATTATGACGTGAATAATGGTTATGAATATTGGTACGCAGTTGTTGCTTATGACCATGACGATGGTGTAATCCCTCCGTTGGAAAATTCCATTAAAAGTAACCCGGAACGTCGGGGTGATAATACTGTTGCAGTTACACCGTATGCGCCGCCATCTCAATATACAATTGGGACGACAAATTTGCCTCAATTAAAGGAAGGGCGTTGCACAATCGAAAGTTTTCCTCTCTCTATCGTAGATGAAAATAAAATCACAGGAGATACTTATCGCATAGAATTTGACACAAGCGGAAGTGTGAAAAGATATACAATCAAGAATAAGCGTACGGGATTACCGGTTATCGGTGAAGTACCGAAAATTGTTCTCTACGTTGATTCGCTAAACCATATTGATTCTTCACAGGTATTTCCTGATACGTTACTGAATATCCGATTGGATAGTTATTCATCATTGACTGATAATGCACCACGCTTTGATGGAGTATCAATAGTTATTCAGGACACGATTATGGGAATTCGGAATTTTCATATCCTTCCACCAACAATTACGACCATAAAAGTAAGCGGCTGGGAATTTGAATCCGCAGGAAACTCTGGTTTAACTGAAGATTATGAAATTCGGTTTGGAGATAGTTCCCGTAGTATTGTCAAAGGTTCTCCTCAGCGTTGCCGATATTTTAATGTTCCATTTCAGGTTTGGAATATTTCTCAAAATATGCAGGTTGTCGGAATAATAGAATCGAAAAATGACGCTACGTGGGCAGATAGTTCAACATTTGATATTCGAGACGAGGCGATCTATATACTCAACCGAAATTACAATGATACGGATACACTAGATGGAAATCCTCGAACGTGGGATTTTCGTACAGGAAATTGTTCTCAACGTGGACTTGTTGCGAGTAACTCTTTTCTCAATTACAAAATAAAATTTGATTCTACATCCCAATTTATTCCAGGTGCAACGGTTGTGGTGAATACTAATCACCCAATCGGAACGGGCGATGTTTATGAATTTTCCACAACGAAATCTTCCTCCCGTTCGATGACGAAAAAAAGTCTCGAAGAAATCACCGTCGTTCCCAATCCATACATCGTGAGTTCTCCGTACGAAAAACTGAATTTTGGCATCGAGCGTGTTATTCAATTCCACAAACTTCCGAAAGAAAAATGTACCATCCGTATTTTCAACGTAGCGGGTGATTTAGTCCAAACAATTGTTCACGAAAACGGAACGCCAATTGATACATGGAACTTAAAAACATACAATGGACAAGAGGTTTCTTTCGGTGTGTATATCTTCCACGTTCAATCGGAGTTTGGAGATTACATCGGTAAATTAGCGCTTATCAAGTAGGAGAAGAAAATGAAAAACATTCACACAACAATTTTTATCATCGCCGTTGTATTTTTCTCAATGACAGTCAACGCACAATTTGATAATGTCGGAACATCTGCCGGTACATTTTTGAAAATCGGCGTGGGTGGTCGTGGCACTGCTCTTGGAGGCGCATTTACCGCAACCGTTGATGACCCCTCGGCGTTGTACTGGAATGTCGCCGGTTTATCGCATCTGTCGCGCAATGAAATAATGTTTGCGCATAATGACTGGATTGCGGATTTAAATCATTCTTTCGTCGCGGCAGGAATTCCGATTGAAGATTTTGGAACGGTTGGCGTAAGTGTCTCCTATCTTTCAATGGGAGAAATGAAAGTAACGACGTGGGAGGAAACGGAAGGGACAGGAGGAACGTTCACCGCGTATGATTTAGCGATTGGTCTTGCCTATGCGCGGAAATTGACCGACCAATTTTCTCTCGGATTGCAGGCAAAGTATGTTTCCGAAGTGATTTCAGAATCACAAGCAGGCGCTTTGGCAGTTGATGCCGGCATTCAATACAATACCGGAATTCGCGGTATTCGGTTAGGCGCGTCCATCTCCAATTTTGGAATGTCAATGCGTTTGCAAGGTCGAGATACCCGGCTTACCATTGACCCTTACCCGATTGCAGGCTCAAATCCCAACGATGTCGTTGCAAATACTGAAACACAAGAATGGCCGCTGCCGATGACATTCCAATTCGGCGTTGCGATGGATGCGATTAAAGATGATGTAAATGCGTTGACGATAAATTTTGATTATCGCGATGAGCGGGATTTTCGTCCCGTACCATATATGAGTGCAGAGTACAATTTTCGCGGCGTTCTCTTTTTACGCGGCGGGACAAATTTATATGTGTTACAGGAACGTTATAACGATCTTGATGATAAGTACAAAGAAGTTTCTCAACTCAATGTATCTGGCATAAATGCGGGTGTTGGGATTCACTGGGATTTTCCCGAAGTTAACATGTTAGTGAAAGTTGATTATTCTTATTCGGACTTACATATTCTCCAGTCCGCTCATCGTATTTCGGTGGGATTTGCATTTTGAGTTGTTCCTAAGTTGAAAGAAACGTCATTTCGTTATGCATCGGAATGACGTTTTTATTTTTTAGCGTATTCTCCTCGTTTGTATATTGCGCCAAGTTATTTCTGAAAATTGAATGTCTGACAACAAAAATATAAAAGTAATTTACGACCCGTTAACTGAATTGATGACGTATTACGCCGATAAAAAAGGTGAAGCGAAAGTTGCAAAGAAAAAATATGATACGATTGAAGAAGTTTTAAAAAACCGTATCATTGACGGTGAGAAAATCGGGTTGGAAAAGGATTTAGACGAAGGATTGAAAAAATATTCCGCGCTCGAAATCATCAACACGATTTTACTTGACGGAATGAAAGTCGTCGGCGAATTATTCGGCAGCGGACAAATGCAATTGCCGTTCGTATTACAGTCTGCGGAAGTAATGAAAGCCGCGGTAAAACATCTCGAACAGTTTATGGAAAAAGCGGATACTTCCACAAAAGGAATAATGGTAATTGCAACAGTGAAAGGCGACGTTCACGACATTGGAAAAAACCTTGTAGATATAATTCTTACGAACAACGGTTACAAAGTTATCAATCTCGGAATAAAATGTCCGGTGGAAACAATGCTTCACGCCGTGGAAGAATACAAAGCAAACGCAATCGGAATGAGTGGTTTGCTTGTGAAATCTACCGTAATTATGAAAGAAAATCTGGAGGTGATGAATGAACGTGGAATAGCAATTCCCGTTGTTCTTGGAGGAGCAGCGTTAACTCGCCGCTATGTTGAAAATGATTTGCAATCGGTGTACAAAGGGCACGTTTCGTACGCCAACGATGCATTTGACGGATTGCATTTTATGGAGAGAGTTGCATCGGGAAATTTAGAAAAGAAAAAAGAAATTTCTCCAGCGGAAGCAGATGAAACTGTTGAAGATAATTTGACGGGGCAAGAAGCGAAAATATATTTAGCAGAAAAAGACGCTTCGACTTCGTTCAGCGTGACACTCAAACCTCAAACCTCAAACCTCAAATCAATCGAACAAATCCCAATCGCTCCTTTCCTTGGAAGTAAAGTTGTAGAAAATATTTCCCTCGATGAATTATTTTCGTACGTAAATGATGTTGCGCTTATACGAGGACAATGGCAAGTGCGAAAAGGGAAGTTGGCTCAAGAGGATTATCAGAAACTTCTTGACGAAAAAATTTATCCCGAGTATGAGAGTTTAAAATTAAAAGTGAAAAATGAAAAGTTACTCGAACCGAAAGTTGTGTACGGATATTTCCAATGTCAATCGGATGGAAATGATTTGATTGTTCACAAAATGACAAATGGCGAATTACGAATTACGAATTACGAATTCCAAACCCCAAACCTCAAATCTCAAACCCTGCGTTTTACTTTTCCAAGACAAACCACTGACCGTTTTCTCTGTCTTTCAGATTTCTTCGCTTCAAAAGAATCCGGAAAATTTGATGTTGTTGCGATGATGTTGGTAACAATGGGAAACCGTGCGTCGGAATATTCCAAACAATTATTTGAATCGAACAACTACAAAGATTATCTCTACTTTCATGGATTGAGCGTTGAATGTGCTGAAGCCCTTGCGGAATTATGGCACAAAAAAATCCGCGAAGAATTCGGAATTGCAAGTACCGATGCAAAAGAAATGAAACGCTTATTCAGTCAAGGATATCAAGGAAGCCGTTTCAGTTTTGGTTATCCTGCCTGTCCGAATTTAGAAGACCAATCAAAGTTATTTGAATTACTGCAACCGGAACGAATTGGTGTTGAACTCACGGAAGAATTTCAACTTGTACCCGAACAATCAACATCGGCAATTATCGTTCATCACCCGCAAGCGAAGTATTTTAATGTGAAGTAGTTAATCGGATGACCTACTCTACTTTTCGCTTGAAACTTTTCACTTCTTTTCCTACTTTAACCCTCGATTTTTTTCAACTTCAATTTACCATTTGAACAATGAACAAACTTTCTAACTTTTACGATTCGTCCGTCGGGAAAAAAGTGCTGATGAGTCTCACAGGAATTTTTCTTTGTCTTTTTCTCGTCGAACATTTGCTCGGAAACTTACTCCTATTTGCCGGAGCAGAAACATACGACACCTATTCAGAATTCCTCGCGCATAATGTATATCTCTTTATCGTTATGCGTTTTATAGAACTCGGATTATTCGCAAGTTTATTTCTCCACGCATTTCTCGGTGTATTGTTGTGGTTCAAGAACAGAGCAACTCGTCCGCAGAAATACGAAAAGAAAAAAGCGCCCGAAGATACATTGCTTGCCTCGCGTATTACAATGATTACTGGAAGCATTGTTTTTATTTTTCTCGTTATTCATTTGCGCACGTTTTTTGTTCCAACACGATTTGGGACGGAAAAATTTTCACCGTATCAGGTTGTTGCCGATGCATTTCAAAGCGCGCCGTATTCTTTCTTTTATATTATTGCGCTTATCTTTCTTGCGTATCATTTGCGACACGGATTTCAATCTGCATTTCAAACGCTTGGTTTAAGAACAAAAAGTTACATCAAACTTCTCGATGCGATTGCAGTAATTTTTTGGTTGCTCATTCCTCTTGGATTTGCAACAATGCCAATTTATTTTTTGTGGTTTCATAATTAATAATAGCACACAGACGACACGGATGTTACAGATTTGCACAGATTAAATCAGTGAACATCAGTTTAATCGGTGTCATCCGTGTGCAATTAAAAAATTTCAAATAATTCTATGCTCAATTCCAAAATTCCCGATGGACCAATCGAAAAAAAATGGTCGTCACATAAGTTTAGTTCCAAGTTAGTTAATCCTGCAAACAAACGTAAATACACTATAATTGTTGTCGGCACCGGGCTTGCAGGTTCATCCGCCGCCGCATCGCTTGCAGAACTTGGCTATAACGTTCTCGCATTTTCTTATCACGAATCTCCGCGTCGGGCTCACAGTATAGCCGCACAAGGTGGAATCAACGCGCCGAAAAATTATGCGAATGACGGCGACAGCGTTTGGCGTTTGTTTTACGATACGGTGAAGGGCGGCGATTATCGTGCGCGTGAAGCAAATGTCTATCGTCTTGCAGAAGTGAGCGGAAGCATTATTGACCAATGTGTTGCGCAAGGAGTTCCGTTTGCACGTGATTATGCTGGTTATCTTGATAACCGCTCGTTTGGGGGCGCGCAGGTTTCAAGAACATTTTATGCCCGTGGACAAACAGGACAACAACTTTTGCTTGGAGCGTATTCTGCATTATGTCGCCAAATTGATAGTGGCGGTGTAAAATTTTTTGAGCGCAGAGAAATGCTCGACCTCGTTCAAGTTGATGGAGTTGCGCGTGGAATCATTGCAAGAAATTTAGTAAATGGAGAACTTGAATCGTACGCCGCTGATGCAGTAATTCTTGCAACCGGTGGTTACGGAAATGTTTTTTTCCTTTCCACAAATGCAAAAGCGTGCAATGCAACTGCGATTTGGCGAGCGCATAAAAAAGGCGCGTACTTTGGCAATCCGTGTTACACGCAAATTCATCCGACATGTATTCCCGTAAGCGGAGATTATCAATCGAAGTTGACATTGATGAGTGAAAGTTTGCGCAACGATGGGCGCGTGTGGGTTCCGAAAAACAAAGGTGATAAACGTGCGCCGAATCAAATTCCCGAAGCCGAACGCGATTATTTTTTAGAACGTCGTTATCCTTCGTTTGGAAATCTTGTTCCGCGCGATGTTGCTTCGCGTAATGCAAAAATGGTGTGCGATGAAGGTCGCGGCGTTGGCTCTACTGGACTTGCAGTCTATCTCGATTTTTCCGATGCAATCAAGCGATTGGGAAAAAATATGATTCAAGAAAAATATGGTAACTTGTTCGATATGTATCACGAAATCACGAGCGAAAATCCATACGAAGTTCCGATGCGTATTTATCCCGCAGTGCATTATACGATGGGAGGGCTTTGGGTGGATTACAACTTGATGAGCACGATTCCCGGAATGTATGTGTTGGGCGAAGCTAATTTTTCCGACCACGGCGCAAACCGTCTTGGTGCGAGCGCGTTGATGCAAGGTCTCGCGGATGGTTATTTTGTTATTCCGTACACGATTGGCGATTATCTTGCAACTTCCAAATTTAAAAAAGTTACAACGGATGCAAATGAATTTAAAGACGCCATTGCAAATGTTCAAACCACAATTAAAAAATTGATGTCGGTGAATGGAAATAAATCTGTTGACGAATACCATCGCGAACTCGGAAAAATTATGTGGGATTACGTTGGAATGGGACGCACGAAAGAGGGACTCACGAAAGCGTTGGAGTTAATTCCAAAACTTCGCGAAGAATTTTGGAAGAACGTAAAAGTTACCGGCGCAGATTTAGATATGAATGTTGAACTCGAAAAAGCGCAGCGTGTTGCAGATTTTTTTGAACTCGGAGAATTGATGGCGCGTGATGCCTTACACCGAGAAGAAAGCTGCGGCGGACATTTCCGTGAAGAATATCAGACTGAAGAAGGCGAAGCAAAACGCGACGATGAAAAATTTTCCTACGTTGCCGCGTGGGAATTTCAAGGCGTTGGAAGCGAACCGACCTTGCATAAAGAACCGTTGACGTTTGAATATGTCAAACCGAGTCAACGGAGTTATAAATAATTTTACTTAGTGTTTCTTTGTGTCCTTAGTGCCTTAGTGGTTTTATTTTTTTACCACAAAGGCACTAAGAGCACGTAGATTCACTCAGATTAACTTTTCAAAAACAGTGAATAGACTATGAACTTTACACTTAAAATTTGGCGACAAAAAAACAAATCCGACAAAGGAAAGTTTGTTACCTACGAAGTCAAAAACATTCCCGGCGATGCATCATTTTTGGAAATGCTCGACATCCTCAATGTTGATATAGTAAAAAAAGGAGAAGATGCAATTGCTTTCGACCACGATTGCCGCGAAGGAATTTGCGGTTGTTGCGGACTCGTCATTAACGGACGAGCGCATGGACCCGGAGAAGGTGCAACAACGTGCGAACTTCGCGTAAGAAAATTTTCCGATGGAGAAACAATCGTCATAGAACCATGGCGCGCAAAACCATTTCCCGTTCTTAAAGATTTAGTTGTTGATAGAATGTCTTTTGAAAGAATAATGCAAGCAGGCGGTTATGTATCAACAAAAACAGGCGGCGTACCCGATGGCAATGCAATTCAAATTTCAAAAGTTTTTGCTGATGAAGCTATGGATGCCGCTGCTTGTATCGGATGTGGTGCGTGTGTTGCCGCGTGTCCGAATTCTTCAGCAATGTTATTTGTTTCCGCAAAAGTTTCGCAACTTGCTTTACTCCCGCAAGGACAAGTGGAACGGAAAGAACGTGTGCAGAAAATGATTACGCAAATGGATGAAGAAGGATTCGGAAGTTGCACGAACACGTATCTCTGCGAAGCCGAATGTCCGAAGCAAATTTCCGTTACGCATATTGCGCGATTGAATAGAGAATTTTTGATGGCGAAAATGGGATGATGAATGCCAACTGTTTTATATATCAATGGTTGGAGATTTTTTTTCTTTGCTGAAGAAGGTAACGAGCCAATGCACATACACGCTGAAAAAGGCGAGAAGAATTGTAAATTTTGGATTTATGAAAAAACTCATTCCATTGAAGCGGTGTATTATTATAGAATGAACAGTCGAGATAAGCGTGATGTAAGAAAGATAATTTTAGATAAGTTTGATTTATTTGTAGATGAATGGATAAGATTTCAAAAAAGAATGACATAGATAAACCGTTTCACATTATTAAGAACATACGGTTTGTCAATGAGGAAATGAAACTTTGGGTAGATGGAAAAGAATATACATTTTCATTGAAGAAGATTTCCTCTCGTTTATATAACGCTTCGAAAATAGAGCGATTAGCGTTTAGAATATCTTCCTCCGGTTACGGCATTCACTGGCCTTTGATTGATGAAGATTTATCCATTGACGGTTTGCTTGGAATCAAACATTATCCACCAACTATTAAATACGAATATCCACAGCAACATTTGCTCGCAGTTAAAGAAAAAAGTTCGATTTACAAATCAAAAAGAAATAAATAAATACAAACAACAATTCAAACTTATGAAATATCTCCTTTTAATTTTCCTCTTATTCACTTCGCTTTCCATTTCATCCGAAAAAAACGATACACTCAAGTCTTCGACTTTTGGTGGATTGAAATTTCGTTCGCTCGGTCCTGCAATTATTGGTGGACGCATAATTGCATTTGCAGTTCATCCGCAAAACAGAAGTACGTATTACGTTGCTGTTGCGTCGGGTGGAGTGTGGAAAACAACAAACAGCGGAACAACATTCGATTGTGTGTTCGAAAATGAAAATTCATTTTCGATTGGTGCTGTTGCTTTAAATCCGAGTAATCTTCACGAAGTTTGGATTGGTACGGGAGAGTTGAATAGTCAGCGAAGTGTTAGTTACGGAGACGGAATTTACAAATCGGAAGACGATGGAAAATCGTGGAAGAATATGGGACTCAAAACATCAGAACATATTTCTGATATCGAGTTTGATTCAAGAAATACGAAAATAATGTACGTCGCTTCACAAGGTCCGCTTTGGAAAGAAGGTGGTGAACGTGGATTATTCAAGTCAACAGATGGAGGAACAACATGGAAAAATATTTTACATACAAGCGATAATACCGGCGTTCACGATGTTGTTCTCGACCCGCGAAATCAAGACGTAATTTATGCGACAACATATCAACGCCGCAGACATTTTTGGTCAATGATTGATGGCGGACCGGAAGGAAGTATTCAAAAATCTACTGATGCAGGAATGACGTGGAATAAATTAGGAGGCGGACTTCCCGGTGGTGATTTGGGAAAAATCGGAATTGATATTTCACCAGTGAATCCAGATGTGTTATTCGCATTCGTTGAAGCGCAAGCAGATGGTGGGGGAATTTTTCGCACAACTGACCGCGGAGCAACTTGGGAAAAAAGAAATTCGCAAATTGATGTGCCGATGTATTACGGAAAAATTTTCTGCGACCAGAAAAATGTTGACCGCATTGTTGCATCGGGAACGATTATGTATTATTCCGACGATGCGGGAAAAACTTTGAAACGCATCGGCGAAAAAAGTGTTCACATTGATTATCACGCTATCTGGATTGACCCGAATGACACTGATTATATGCTGCTTGGCACCGATGGCGGATTGTATGAATCGCACGACGGAAATAAAACGTGGCGATTCATCAACAACTTACCGACGATTCAATTTTATCGTGTTGCAGTGGATAATGCAGAACCGTTTTATAACGTGTACGGTGGAACGCAAGATAACGCAACGCTCGGTGGTCCATCGCAAACAATTTCTAAATATGGAATTCTCAACAGCGATTGGTTCGTAACTATTGGCGGGGATGGTTTTGAATCGCAAATTGACCCGAATGACCCGAACATCGTTTATTCACAATATCAATACGGCGGACTTGCACGCTTCGATAAAAAAACGGGAGAAGTATTGTGGATTCAACCGATGGAAGAAAAAGGCGAAGATGGTTTGCGATGGAATTGGGATGCACCGCTTCTTATAAGTCCACATTCTTCTTCTCGAATTTATTTTGGCGCGAATAAATTATTTCGAAGCGATGATAGAGGCAATTCCTGGAAAACCATCAGCGGAGATTTATCGAGGCAAATGGATAGAAATAAAATTCCGATGATGGGAAAGTTGTGGAGTGTTGATGCCATCAATCGCCACGGCAACACAGCGGCGTGGGGAAATCTTTCTCAAGTTTCCGAATCGCCGAAGAAAGAAAATTTGATTTATGTTGGAACTGACGATGGATTGATTCAACTAAAAGATGGTGAGGCAAGTGAATGGAAAAAAATTGAGAAGATTTCCGGTATTCCCGAATTAGCGTATGTAACAGTTGTAAGCGCATCGCAACACGATGAGAATATTGTGTATGCCGCATTCGATAATCACCAACAGGGCGATTTCAGACCGTATCTTTTGAAAAGTGCGGACAAAGGAAAAAGTTGGAAAATGATTTCTAATAATTTACCGGAGAATGGTTCGGTAAAATCCTTTGCAGAAGACCATCTCGATGCGAATTTGATTTTTGCAGGAACAGAATACGGAATTTTCTTCTCATATAATGGCGGAAAAATATGGACGCAACTGAAAAGCGGTTTGCCGACAATTCCCGTAAAAGATATTGCAATTCAAAAGCGCGAAAATGATTTAGTGCTTGCAACATTCGGAAGAGGATTTTATGTGCTTGATAATTATTCGCCGCTTCGAACTGCGAATCCAGAACTGTTAGAAAAAGAAGCGCACATTTTTCCAATAAAAGATGCACTGATGTTTCATCAGTCCGATCCGTTAACCGGAGATGACCAAGGTTGGCAGGGAGATAATTTTTATCATGCCTCCAATCCTGCTTTTGGCGCGACGATTTATTATTCCATTAAAGATGACTGGAAATCAAAAAAACAAAATCGTAAAGACGAAGAGAAAGAAGCAGAAAAGAAAAAATCGGAAATCAAAATTCCTTCGTACGACGAATCGCGAAATGAAGTGGATGAAGAAGCGAAAACAATTATGTTTACGATTCGAGATGAATCCGGAAATATTGTTCGCAAATTAAAAGGTGAAAATTCATCGGGAATAAACCGCCTCGTGTGGGATTTACGATTTCCTTCGATTGAGCCGGTGAATTCCTCTTCATCGGATGATGGAAAAAATTCCGGATGGTTTGCAATGCCGGGAAAATATTCTATTACATTATCGAAACGTGTTGATGGAGTTGAAACACAAATTGCAGGACCGGTCGAATTCATTTGTAAAGCACTTGGAACGCCTTCGATTCCTACAAAAGATAGAAGCGCATTAATCGCATTTCAACAGAAGTCTGCAAAACTGCAACGAGTTGTTTCGGCGAGTATGAATATTTTACGGGAAACGAGGTCAAAAATTACTGCTATCAAAGCATCATTAATGCAAACACCGAGTGTTACATCTGAAACGCAAGAAAAAATTCGCAGCATTGATATGCGTTTGAAAACAATGAGCAGGAAATTCAACGGCGATGAAATTATTTCCCGGCGAAATGATGCAGCGCCACCATCAATTTCTTCCCGCATCAATAAGTTGACGGAAAGTTTTTATTCTTCCAATGCCGATATTACCGATGTTCAGAGAAAAGCATATCAAATTGCGACGGATGAATTTGAAATTGAATATGCGAGTTTAAGAAAAATTGTTGAAGAAGAAATCCCTTCGATTGAAAAGGAAATTGACAAACTTGGAGCGCCGCCAATTCCCGGACGATTACCCGAATGGAAACGAGAATAAATTTTTCTTGTGCGAAGTCGCAAAAAAAATTACTTTACGATAGATAAAATCACTTTAAGCCAATTATGTTATGAACGCCGTCATCATTTTACTTATGCTTTTCATCTCTACAGAAAAAAAATCTCAAACGCAACAGAACTCATGTTGTTCAGTTTCGTCCACAACCCAGTTCGCGATGTTGAGTAGCGATAAAAATTTTGAACGCGCACACGAATCTCCGCTTGCTTTCAATTACGAAGCGAAGAAGGGTAAATTTATTTCCTTCGCAACCAATGATTCACTTGATGGGAAAGCATTTTTGGTAGAGTCCGATTCAGAATCGGACTCTACAATAAGATATTTATTTGTCATTCACGAATGGTGGGGACTCAACGATTATATTCAACGCGAAGCGGAACGAATGCAAGAAGAACTCGGCGATGTCAATATTCTCGCGCTGGATTTATACGACGGAAAAGTTGCAACAACTCCGGAAGAAGCAGGAAACCTGATGCAAAGTGTTTCTGAAGAACGAGCAAAAGCCATTATCAAGGGTGCAATCAAATATGCAGGAGGGAACGCAAAGATTGCGACAATCGGTTGGTGTTTTGGCGGCGGTTGGTCATTGCAAACGTCATTGATTGCAGAAAAAAAATCTGTCGGTTGCATAATCTATTACGGCATGCCGGAAAAAGATTCTGCAAAACTTGCAACACTCAACTGCGACGTATTAGGAATTTTCGGAACGAAAGATAAATGGATTTCTCCCGATGTTGTAAAAGAGTTTGAAACGAATATGAAGAAAGCGAACAAATCGTTAACCGTAAAAAATTACGATGCCGACCACGCTTTTGCAAATCCAAGCAATCCTCATTACGATAAAAAGAATGCAGACGATGCGCACAAATATGCAGTTGAATTTTTGAAGAAGAGTTTTAAGTAAATATTCCCAACTTTATTCTTAACGAAATTTATGCCAACAAAAGATAAATCCCGAAACGGAATTCGGGACAAGCGTATTGACGCATACATTACAAGGTCAGCCGATTTTGCGAAACCGATTCTCAAACATTTGCGAGAAATCGTTCATAAAGGATGTCCCGAAATAGTAGAAACTATCAAATGGGGGATGCCTTCGTTCGATTACAAAGGACCATTTTGTAGCATGGCGGCTTTTAAAGAGCACGCCGTATTTGGATTTTGGAAATATGTTTTGATGAACGACCCGAAGAATTATTTGGGAGAACGAAAAAATCGTGGAGGAGAGGCGATGGGAAATCTCGGGAGAATTACTTCGTTGAAAGACCTTCCGCCCGATAAAGTTATTATTGATTTCATCAAACAAGCAAAAAAGTTCAATGACGATGGAATCAAACTTCCCGCTAAACCGAAAAAAGAAAAAGTCGAACTCGTTATTCCCGATTATTTTATAAACGCTTTGAAGAAAAACAAAAAAGCATTGACTGTGTTTGAAAACTTCAGTTACTCACACAAAAAAGATTATCTTGAATGGGTAACGGAAGCGAAAACTGAAGAAACGAGAAACAAACGTATTGCAACTGCTGTTGAATGGATAAGTGAAGGAAAAGGGAGGAATTGGAAATATGAGAGGAAATAATTTGAATGGAGTAATGGAGTGTTGGAGAATTGGAGTAATTATTCCTTGATGTTCCTACTCTATCGCTCAAATGTTACAACTTCCATTTTATTGTACAGCCAATCGAAAATGTTTCCGGTATTTTTACTTCTTCTCCTCTGAGTAAAGAATCTATTGAGTATTGTAAATACGTTTCTTTCACTTCTTCCGGCTTTTGCCAATTATCGTCCAATCTTCCGTGATAGCGGAGTTTTCTTTCCGAATCGAATACAAAAAATTCCGGCGTGTGAGTTGCAAAAAATTTATTTGCAACAGTTTGGTCTTCGTCGCGTAAATAAATGAAGTTGAAATTTTTCAATTTCGCTCGCTCCATCATTTTCTCGTAACTATCGTCGGGATAATTTTCTATTTCGTTTGAGTTGATGCAGATAACTTGAACACTTTTTTCTGCATACTCTTTTTGTAAAGTCATAATTCTCTCTTCGTACGCTTGCACATACGGACAATGATTACACGTAAAAGCAACCACGAGTATTTTCTTTTCAGAGGAATCAGAAGAAGAATATTTCTTACCATCAACGCCGGGAAGGTTGGAAAATTCCGGTAGTGGTGAACCAATTTGAAATTGTGATGGAATTGTTGATTGACCCATAAGACAATTAAAAATTAAAAGTGAAAAATGCAATGTGAAATGTTGAAGAAGAAAAAAGAGAATCAAGCATAACTCCATTTCTCCAACACTCCATTACTTCAATCTTTTTCCTCTGTTCTCTTTTTTTGTTTTAGCGCTTCCAATTCCGGTTTCACATATTTCTCTACACAATCCGGACAAACGCCGTGAGAAAATTTTGCATCGGAATGACGGGTAATATATGATTCGACTTCTGACCAATAGTTTTTATCGTCGCGGATTTTTTTACAGTACGAACAAATAGGAAGTAGTCCTTGCAGTTGCTTGACGTTTGTGAGTGCATTCTCTAATTCTTTCACTCGATTCGCTAAGGTGATTTCCAAATTGAGGATGCGAATTCCTGCTTGAACGCGTGCCTGTAATTCCCGCGCAATAAACGGTTTCGTAACGTAATCATCCGCCCCGAATTGCATTATCCCTTCAACGACATCATTTGATTCAATCGCCGCTCCGGTGATAAGAATAATATAAAATGGTTTATCGGGAAATTGTTCGCGCACCATTTTACAAATTTGTTCCCCGTGATAGCCCGGCATTTGCCTGTCGAGAATCAGAAGTGATGGCGAATCGTTGGATTGAATTTTTTTCCACGCATCGCTTCCGTTCGAAAAATGGACAACTTCATAATTCCATTTTTGGAGCATCATTTTCAGCAAATTCAAGGCAACAGGGTCATCATCAGCGATAAGAATTTTCATAAAAAGGAAAAGGTTGAATTATAAAATATATCTGCTTAAATCTTTATTCTTTGCAATAGATGAGAGTCGCTCACGGACAATCTCATTGGTAATTTCGATTGAAGTCGAAGTAATATGGTCGGGTGCGTCGAACAGGATATCTTCTAATAACGTTGTCATAATTGTGTGGAGTCTTCGTGCGCCGATGTTTTCCACCTGTTCGTTCACTTCCGTTGCAATTTTCGCGATTTCCTGAATTCCACCCTCAGTGAATTCCACAGTGATTCCTTCTGTTTCCAGCATTGCTTTGTACTGAAGAATCAATGCATTTTGCGGAACAGTAAGAATTTTTACAAAGTCATCTTCGGTCAAAGAATTAAGTTCCACGCGAATGGGAAATCGTCCCTGTAATTCGGGAATTAAATCGGATGGTTTTGCGACGTGAAATGCTCCCGACGCGATGAACAGCACGTGGTCGGTTTTTACTATTCCATATTTGGTCATTACCGAACTTCCTTCGACGATGGGAAGTAAATCCCGTTGCACTCCCTCGCGCGAAACATCGGGTCCACCGCCGTGCGCTTTTGTTCCGGCAATTTTATCAATCTCATCAATAAAAACGATGCCGCTGTTTTCCACCCGTTCAATTGCATCTTTCACCACCGCATCCATATCAATCAGTTTTGCCGCCTCTTCCTGCTGCATCACCAACTTCGCTTCCTTCACGCTCAATTTTCGTTTTTTCATTTTCTTCGGCATTACGCTTCCGAAAAGTTCTTGTACGTTGACCCCCATTTCTTCAAACGAAAATGGTCCGAACACCTGCATATTCGGCATTTGCGATGAAGGAATTTCCAACTCGATTGTTTTGCCGTCTAATTCACCGCTCCGCAGTTTTTCGCGAAACTTTTCTCTCGTCGAAAAATTTTCTTCCGCCTGATTTACCATTTCGGAAGTATCGAGCCCTTCGGCGACCATTTGTTTTTTCTTGAGCGGAGGTACGAGAATATCGAGAATCCGTTCCTCGGCAAGTTTAGCGGCTTTTTCCTGCACTTCTTCTGTTCGTTCTGCTTTCACCATATTCACCGATAAATCGGTAATGTCGCGAACCATTGATTCAACATCGCGACCGACATAACCGACTTCCGTATAGCGCGTTGCTTCTACTTTGATAAAAGGGGCATTGGAAAGTTTTGCAAGCCGTCTCGCTATTTCTGTTTTTCCAACTCCCGTCGGACCGATAAGAATAATATTATTCGGCATAATTTCTTCGCGCAAACTTCCGCTGACTTGCTGCCGCCGCCAACGGTTGCGGAGCGCAATAGCAACGGATTTTTTTGCGTTGTTTTGTCCGATAATATACTTATCGAGTTCTTTGACGATTTCACTCGGTGTTAATTCTTTGTGTGGTATGTGGTTATTTCGTTTTAGTTTTTTGTCCATTAAATTATTGTGTTATTTGATTCCGTAGAAAAGCGATGGAGGTGAAATCAGTGAAGGCCGGTTCACTACTCCGATTGTAAAATGTTATAAAACTTCGATGGTAATATTTTTATTCGTATAAATACAAATATCGCCCGCAGTTTCCAATGCTTCGCGAACTATTTCTTTCGCAGGAAGTTGTGAATATTTCAGCAACATTCGTGCGGCAGCGAGAGCAAAACTTCCGCCGCTTCCTATTGCAATGATACCATCGTCGGGCTCGATGATTTCTCCTGTTCCGGAAATGAGCAGTGAACGCTCTTTATCCATTACTGCAAGCAATGCTTCGAGACGGTGGAGATATTTGTCCGTGCGCCATTCTTTTGCGAGTTCAACAGCGGCGCGTTCTAAATTGCCGCGATACTGTTCCAGTTTGCTTTCAAATTTATCGAATAATGTTAACGCATCGGCTGCAGCGCCTGCAAAACCGGCAAGAACTTTTCCGTCGTGAAGTCTGCGGACTTTTTTTGCGGAATTTTTCATTACCGTGTTTCCGACCGTAACTTGTCCATCCGAGCCAATAGCGACTGTTCCGTTATGGCGGAGTCCGATGACGGTAGTTGCGCGGATAATGAGTTGTTCAGAATATTGAGAATCAGCCATTGGGATTAGTTATGTTTGTAGTTGAAGTTTCAGTGTTAAATTTTTCTTCTCAGTCGTGCAATCGGAATTCCAATTGCTTCACGGTACTTCGCGACAGTTCTCCGTGCAAGCGATAAGCCAAGTTCTTTCAGGATTTTTGCTAACTCGTCATCAGAGAGCGGATGTGACTTATCTTCGTTTTCAATGAGACGTTTGATTTTGAGGCGCGCCTCTTTATTCGAAATTTCTTCCCCGTTATCTTGTTGCACTTTCGAACTAAAGAAATGTTTCAGCGAATAAATCCCGTGTTGCGTTTGAACATATTTTCCGTGACTTGCTCTGCTCGTTGTAGATTCATCAAGTCCCACCATTTCTGCAATCTCGCGATTTGTTAAGGGCTTGAGGTTTTCACCGGTTTCGAAAAAGTCTTTTTGTTTCATTACGATTGCTTTCATCACGTCTAACAGAGTCGTTTGGCGTTGTTGAATACATTGCAAAAACGTTCGTGCCGCTTCCAATCGTTGCTTGATAAAATCTTTTTCTTCTTTCGAAAGATGATTTTCCTTTTGCGAAAGCAATTCGATATACCGTTTATTAATGCGAAGAGTCGGGACGGAGGTAGAAAGTGATTCTACAACAAGTTCATCATTCTCCTGCCGAACGATAAAATCCGGGATGATAGTTAATTCCTCGCTATTGGTGCTTCCTTCGCCGGGCTTCGGATTCAATTTGTGAATCAACGCATCGGCTTCTTTGTACTCATCAATCGAGATATCCAATCTATCCAAAATTCTTTCGTAACGCTTATTCACGTAATCGTCATAGCAAAGTTCCAAAATCTTTCGCGCAAGTTCTTTTCTTGTTGGGTCGAAGTGCCGTATATCGAGCTGCGCGAGTAAACATTCTTTGAGCGTACGAGCGGCAAGTCCCGGTGGTTCGAGCCGCTGGATGTGTTTCAGTATTTTTTCTGCGTGTTCAAGAGAAAGAGAAATGTTCGCCGACGCAAGAATATCTTCGAGTGTTTGCCGCAAATATCCGTCTTCATCGAGGTTTCCGATAATTTCGTCTGCGAGATGGAGTTCTTCTTCGGATAGTGAGAGTAAATGAAGTTGTTCCCGCAATGCTTCTGCAAGCGTGATGTGTTCTTCGAGCGGCATTTCATCGCGTTCTGTATCACCGCTCCACGCATCGGAACTTTTATATCCGGTGGTATCGTCATCCAGTAAATCTTCTAAATTGAAATCATCCTCTTCGGGTTCTTCGATATTTTCTTCTTCCTTTTGTTCTTCCGCCTCGACAGGCTGTTCATCCGATAATTCCGAAATTTCTTCTTCGATTTCTTCAAGGACGGGATTTAATTCCAGTTCTTGTTTGATGCTTTGCTCTAAGGTCAGGAGTGGCTGCTGAAGGAGTTTCAGGAATTGTAACTGCTGAGGGCTAAGCCGGAGTTCTAACCGCTGCTGAAGTTCTTGCGAAATCATAAAAGTGCGTTAATCAGCAAAGGAATCTTGGAGTGAGCTGCACGAGAGGCGAAATTGCTGGTACCATTGTTCGCCGAATTTTCTGATGAGCGCGTCGCGCAAAAAATCAGAGAGTTGAATTTGTTCACGGTTGCCTCTTTGGAGCGCGGGAGTACATTCAGGAATTTTCTCATATCGCAAAACCGGTCCGCCAAAATCTTTGATACGAATGGGAAACAGTTGGCAGGAAATCGGTTTACGAAAAGTAATCTCGTTCTTGAAATACGCTCGCTCAAATGAACACTTGGCTACACCGTTTTCTTTGTAGGAAAAAATGCAATCACGGTCGTTGACGCTTTCAATGGTAAACGAATTCATTTCTCCCGAATAAAAATTTTTCTTTTGAAGTTCTTTCTGATGTTTCGCTGAAAGGTATTTGATGATAGTGGGAATTGTTGTTTCGATAATCTCTATTTCATCATTTTCGAGTGGCGCGCCGCCTGCTCCCTCAAGTGTACAGCAAGCGCCTTTACACTGGGGCAGATCGCAGGCAAATTGGATGTGAGGAATTTTTTCATCAACTATTATTTCATCAAAGACGAGCATACGGTAAGAAATTGTGGGCAAAAGATACTTAAAATTAGTACGGTGAAAAAAGTTACTTTGGTTCCACAAGTACGTCACTCTTTTTGCTCTTTCTACTTTTCTGTATCTTCATCACCGATTTTATAAAAATATTCTTTCACAAAATTTATTCTTGATGTCTTTCAAACAACGAACTCACACGTGCGGCGAATTACGAACTTCACACATTGGAAACTACATAACTTTAAACGGTTGGATTGACCGTGTGCGCGATTTAGGCGGCGTATTATTTATTGATATGCGCGACCGATATGGAAAAACACAAATCGTATTCAATCCGCAGAAATGTTCCAGCGAAGTGTATGAACTTGCGAAAGAATTACGCAGCGAGTTTGTTGTTTCTGTTTCCGGTAATGTAGAAAAACGTCCCGAAGGAACTGAAAATTCTGATTTGCCAACGGGAGAAATTGATGTGATAATTTCTTCGCTCGAAATTTTAAATCGTTCACTCACTCCACCGTTTTCCATTTCCGAAGAAGATGGAACGAATGAAGAAACACGATTGAAATATCGTTACTTGGATTTGCGCCGCGATGCAGTTCAGAAAAATTTATTAATGCGACATAAAATGTATCAAGTAACGCGAAATTATTTTTCCGAAAACAATTTTATTGAAGTTGAAACTCCCGTCTTGATGAAATCAACTCCCGAAGGTGCGCGTGATTATCTCGTTCCATCGCGCGTTCATCACGGAAAATTTTACGCGCTTCCACAATCTCCGCAAACGTATAAACAAATTTTGATGGTTGCGGGATTCGATAGATATTTTCAAATCGTTAAATGTTTTCGCGACGAAGATTTACGTGCCGATAGACAACCGGAGTTCACGCAAATTGATGTGGAGATTTCTTTTCCCGATGAAGAACTCGTGTATAAAATTGTGGAAGGTTGCATGACGCGTTTATACAAAGAAGTTTTGAATGTTGAAATTCCATCACCGTTTCCGCGAATGAGTTATCACGATGCGATGGAAAAATACGGAAGCGATAAACCGGATTTGCGTTTCGATTTGCAATTGACAAACGTAACCGATGTCGTGAAAGATTCTCCGTTTCGTTTGTTTGCGGAAAATGTTGCAAAAGGCGGAGCAGTTGCGGGAATGAAAATTTCCAACGGAAATGAAATCGGAAGAAATCAAATTGATGGTTACACCGATTTTATGAAAAAGTTAGGCGCGGGTGGTTTGATTTGGGGAAGAGTTGTCGGCGACAAAATTGAATCGCCAACGGAAAAACATATTACACAAGAATATTTTCAAAAGATTGCGAAGAAAATGAATTGTGTTGACGGCGATTTGATATTGCTTGCATCGGGAAGTTGGATCAATACGTTTTCGTGGCTCGGAACGCTGCGTTTAGAGATTGCTCGCAAAAGAAATTTGATTCCTGCCAGCGCAGGCTGGGACGAAACACAAATGAAATTTTTGTGGGTCACGGAATTTCCGATGTTTGAATTTAACGAAGAAGAAAAACGATTTGTCGCAATGCATCATCCGTTCACATCGCCGAGTATGGAAGATGTGCATTTTCTCGATAGCGAACCGAATAAAGCGCGCGCTCGTGCGTATGATTTAGTTCTCAATGGAAATGAAATTGCCGGCGGAAGTATTCGTATTCATTCCTCGGAATTGCAGAGTAAAGTTTTTTCGCTGTTGGGAATCGGCGAAGAAGAAGCGAAACGAAAATTCGGATTTATGCTGGATGCGTTTAAGTATGGAGCGCCGCCGCACGGAGGAATTGCATTCGGTTTTGATAGAATTGCAATGTTGATGAGCGGTTCAAAATCCATTCGCGATGTAATTGCATTTCCAAAAACCACAAGCGCAATGTCGCTGATGGATGAAGCGCCGAGTGAAGTGGATGAGAAACAGTTGAAAGAGTTGCATATAAGGGTGATTTAAATTTCACGCAGAGACGCAAAGTCACAAAGGAAAAAATTTTTAGTGACTTTGCGTTTTTTCGTGAAATAGAAATTCAAAAAATTATGAAACCAAAACGCTACATAGTTTGGTCGAAGCGAGAAATTGACCTTGAAGATTCATTTCAACGAAAGTGGTATATCGAACAAGTTTTGAGTCACGGACGTTCAGAAGATATACGAACGCTTGATTACGATGAAATCAAAAGTTTATTGCCGACGATGAACATATCCAAAAACATCCGCAGAGTGTGGGAGAATTATTTTGGCGATTCAGTGTAAATGAAATGTTCTTCTTTCTCGATTTCAACAACAGAAAAATACGGTTGACTGATGAACGACTACATCATATTGAAACTGACCATCTGGAATTGATTGGACAAGGAGAAAAAATTTCTGAGGTTCTCGCTCATCCCGATATTGTAGTGCAATCAAGAACGGATAATGAAGTTGAACTCTTTTATAAATTTTTTCAAAAAACTCCGGTAACAAGTAAATATTTATGCGTTGCAGTTAAAACAACAAAAGATTCTTTTATTCTCACAACTTATTTTACAGACACAATTAAGAAAGGTAAAATACTATGGACAAAAACATAACAGTTTGGTATGACAAAGAAGGAGATTTCCTTGAAGTAATGTTTGAACGTAAAGAAGGTTATTTTAAAGAGACTGCCAATGACGCAATTATGGAAAAAGTGGATAACAACGGAAACATTCTCGGCTTTTCGATAATGAAAGTGAGCGCGTTGCAAAGTGAACATCCGCTTTCTATTCATTTGCAAAGTAAAGCCGCTTAAATAAATTAACCACGGATTGCACGGACGAAACACGGATTTGCACGAAATTATATTTCTGAAAATCTGTGAAGCATCCGTGAAAATTCGTGGTGAAAAAAACAATAACAATGAAACAAAAAATTCGTATCGCATCCGGTCAAGGATTTTGGGGAGATTTACTTACCGCTCCCATTGACCAAGTAACAAAGGGACAAGTTGATTATCTCGTGATGGATTATCTTGCAGAGGTAACAATGTCCATTTTGCAAAAACAAAAATTGAAAGACCCGAAACTCGGTTACGCAAAAGATTTAATTCCACTGCTCGAAACAATTCTTCCAATTTGTATTGAGAAAAATATTAAAGTAGTAACTAACGGCGGCGGTGTGAATCCGATTGCGTGTAAAGATGCAATACTTTCCGTCGCACAAAAATTGGGAGTGAATGTGAAAGTCGGTGTAGTTGCCGGCGATGATATTCTCGAACAAATTGATACGCTCGTTGCAAACGGAAATGAATTGAAAAATATGGAAACGAGTGAATCGCTTTCTAATGTGCGTCCAAAAATTTCCAGCGCAAATGTGTATTTCGGTGCAGCGCCAATTGTTGAAGCATTGAAACAAGGCGCGCAAATTGTTATTACGGGAAGAACGACCGACACGGGAATTACACTCGCGCCGATGATTTACGAATTCGGTTGGTCGCTGGATGATTGGGATAAAATGGCGGTCGGAACAATTGCGGGACATATTCTTGAATGTGGCGCCCAATCGAGCGGGGGAAATTTTTCTGCTGATTGGGAAAGCGTTCCCGATATGGCGAACATTGGTTTTCCTATCGCAGAAGCGTATCCGAACGGAGAAATAATTATTACGAAACATGAAACGCTTGGCGGAAAAGTTACGCGGCAAATTGTTACGGAACAACTGCTATATGAAATCGGAAATCCGAAAGAATATATTACGCCCGATTGCGTTGCGGATTTTACTTCGATACAATTGGAAGAAGTCGGAGCGAATCGTGTGAAAATGTTTGGCGTAAAAGGAAAACCAGCGACAGAATTTTTCAAAGTTTCGATGGCGTATCTCGATGGATTCGTTGCGTTTTCAACACTCACGTATGCGTGGCCGGATGCATTGAAGAAAGCGCAAAAAGCTGATGAAATTTTACGCGCTCGTTTAAAAAATCTCGGATTGGAATTTGAAGAAGTGCGAACGGAATTTCTCGGATATAATTCGTGCCATGGTTCGCTCTCACCAAATGTAGAATTGAATGAAGTCGTAATGCGTATCGGCGTTCGTGGAAAAGATTACAAATCGGTTGAGCGTTTCGGAAAAGAAATTGCTCCTTTGATTTTAACCGGTCCACCAAGTGTAACCGGTTTTGCCGGTGGAAGACCAAAGCCAAGCGAAGTAATTGCATATTGGCCCGCGTTGATTAGAAAAGCAGCAGTGAATCCAAAAGTTTTAGTGTTTTAAATATCTCGCCATCCCGAACTTGTTTTGGGATCTTTTATGTAGATGCTGAAACAAGTTCAGCATGACGAATTAAAAAAATAATTTGAAAATGAAAATACAACTCTTACAAATCTGTCACGCACGTTCCGGCGATAAAGGAGATACGGCAAACGTTGGTCTCATTGCACGTGAACAAAAATATTATTCCATTATTGAAAAACATATTACCGCTGATGTTGTGAAAAAACATTTTGAAGGAATTTGTCTGGGAAAAGTTGAGCGATTTGAACTTCCGAATCTTTGGGCTTTGAATTTTCTTTTGCATAATTCTCTCGGTGGCGGTGGAACAAAATCGTTGAAGAATGACGCGCAAGGAAAAACACTTTCTTCAGCATTGTTGAGAATGGAAATCGAAATTAAAGAATCGAAACTTTAAATCAAAGAATATGAAAATTGACAATAAAAAATCGTTACTACATTTGCTTTTATCAAATCAAAGTGTATTAAAAGTCTATGGAGTGTATAGAATTGGACTTTTCGGTTCATTCGTTCGTAACGAACAAACTGAAAAAAGCGATGTTGATTTACTCGTTGAATTTCAAGAAGGGAAAAAAAACTTCGATAACTTTATTAAATTATCATTCCTTCTTGAAGATTTATTTGGGAGAAAAGTAGAAATAGTTACGCCTGAATCTTTGAATAAATATTTTGCACCTTACATTTTGAATGAAGTAGAATATGTCAGTTTCTCCCATTGAATTACTAAAACATATTCTTGATGAGTGTTTATTTATTATTGATAATACAGATGAAATTTCGATAAGTGAGTTTTACGCTAACGAAACATTAAAACGAGCAGTAGTCAGAAGCATGGAAATAATTGGCGAGGCAGTAAAGAAACTTCCAATTGATTTCAAAGAAAAATATTCGGAAATCGAATGGAGGATGATAGCCGGAATGCGGGATAAATTAATTCATGATTACATTGGAGTTGATTATGAAATTGTATTCGACGCATCGAAATATAAAGTCCCCGATTTATTTGCTAACATAAAAGAAATAATTAGATTAGAAGAACTAACAAACGTAGATATGGCGAAATCAAAACAATTACAATTAGATTCAAGCAACGTTGATTGGAACGAAGCAATAAAGCCATTGCTCAAACAATACAAAGGAAAGAAGCATCCACTGGATTACAAGAATCCGTATCAATTACTTGTAATGACAATTCTTTCCGCGCGTGATTCGGATAGGCATATTAATCAAGTTGCGCCGAAATTATTTGAAGCGTATTCTTCAATGAAAGAATTATCAACTGCGAAAGTGGAAGATTTGTTTGTACACATTGGCGGCGTTATTAATTTCGCTAACAAAGCAAAGTGGTTAGTTACGATTGCACAAACGATTAAAGACGATAAAAATATTCCAACGACATTAGAAAGTTTGACTGAACTTCCGGGAATTGGAAGAAAATCTGCGAATGTTATTTTACGCGAAATGGGAAAACCGGCAGAAGGAGTGATTGTTGATTTACACGTGTTGCGAGTTTCTCCGCGACTTGGAATTGCAATAGGAACGAATCCCGAAAAAATTGAAAAGCAAATAATGGAAAAAATTCAGCAGAAGAATTGGGGAGATGTGGGAATGTGTATTTCATTTCTTGGAAGAGAAATTTGCCGACCAACAAACCCGAAATGCGAAATGTGTGTGATGAATGGGGTTTGCGAGTATTATAATACAAATCAAAAATCTTAATTCTGAAATTTAACAATGATTGACATCCAAAACACCGAACTTCTTCTCAAACAACTTTCCGAACGTGTTGAACAACTGCGGAGGTTTCTTTGACGTTGAAGGAAAAGAAAAACAAGTAGCCGAACTCGAATCCAAAACCACTGCAGCGAATTTTTGGAATGATAATGTGTCCGCGCAAAAGGTGATGCAGCAAATTAGTCAAGTAAAAACTTGGCTCGACCAATTTTCCAAACTTAAAACAAAATTTGATGATATCGTCGTTCTCGAAGAAATGGTTTCTGAAACAAACGACGAAATGTTCGGTGTAGAATTACAATCTTCTCTCACCGCATTTGAAAAACAACTTGCGGATTTAGAACTTCGCTCGATGTTAAGCGGAGTTGATGATTCGAAGAATGCAATTCTCACAATACACGCGGGGGCGGGAGGAACAGAAGCGCAAGATTGGGCACAAATGTTATTGCGTATGTATTTGCGTTGGTGCGAGCGCAATGGCTACGTGGCTTCGCTCGTTGATGAACTTGAAGGCGATGGTGCGGGAATAAAAAGCGCAACGATTGAAGTTATCGGTTTGTATGCGTTTGGATATTTAAAAGCGGAAAGCGGCGTTCATCGTCTCGTGCGCATTTCTCCGTTTGATTCCAATGCGAGAAGACATACGTCGTTTGCTTCTGTGTTTGTCTATCCGGAAATTGAAGACGATGTGGAAATTGAAATCAATCCTGCAGATATTCTTTTTGATACATATCGTTCCGGCGGGAAAGGAGGTCAGAATGTGAACAAAGTGGAAACTGCTGTTCGCATTACGCACGTTCCATCGGGAATTGTTGTTACGTGTCAGCAGCAACGTTCGCAATTTCAAAATCGTGAACGCGCAATGAAAATGTTAAAATCGCGTTTGTATCAACTTCGCAAAGAAGAAGAAGAAGCGCGGTTGAGTAATATTGAAAATTCAAAAAAGAAAATTGAATGGGGAAGTCAAATTCGTTCGTATGTTTTTCATCCGTATAACATGGTGAAAGACCATCGCACAAATGTGGAAACGGCTCAAACTGCTTCGGTGATGGATGGAGAGATCGATGAGTTTATAAAAGGATACTTGCTGGAGTTTAAGAGTTAATAGTTTAGAGTTGTGAATTTTATTTTTTATGATTCTTGGCTCGCAACTATAAACTCAGAACTCGTAACTAAAAAAATATGTCGTACGAATTATTCATAGCAAAACGTTTCCTCAAAGCAAATCGCAAACGCGGAATGATTTCATTCATCAACACGTTTGCCATTCTTGGGATTACGATTGGTACTGCGGCTCTGATTGTTGCGCTTGCCATTGTCGGCGGTTTTGAAAAAGAGTTGAAAGAAAAGGTTATTGGTTTCACTTCGCACATTCAAGTTACGGGGTTTCAAAATAAACCGCTTCAACATTACCAAGAAACATCGGAGAAAATTCTCAAACAAGTTTCTAATGTAAAATCTGTTTCTCCATTTACAGCAAAAGAAGTTCTCATTCGTTCCAAAGAAAATATCGAAGGAGTTTTTTTAAAAGGAATTGAAGAAGAGGAAGCGAAATCTTTTTTGAATAAATATTTGACAGAAGATAGAAGTCAGAAGTCAGAAGTCGGAAGTTTTCAACCACAAATCATAAACCACAAACCTCAAATCATTTTAGGAAAGCAACTTGCGAACAAACTCAACGTCAAACTTGGTGATAAACTTATTGTGTTCGACGTTCCGAATATGAAAGATGGAATTCAACCGCGGGCGAAACAATTTGTTGTTGCGGGATTGTACGAAACGGGAATGTCGGAATACGATGACGTTGTTGCGTTCACGGATTTACATTCTGCGCAAAAATTATTTCAACTTGAAAGTGCTGTGAGCGGTTTCGATGTTATGGTGAACGATATTTCTCAAACAGGAAAAACTTCAAAGGAAATTCAGAAACTGGCGGGTTATCCTCATTATTCGCAAACTGTATTTGAGTTATATCGTAATTTATTTTCGTGGTTAGAATTACAAAAAAAACCGATTCCACTCATTCTCGGTTTGATTACGATTGTTGCTGTTGTCAATATCATTGGCGCGTTATTGATGTTAATTCTTGAGCGCACAAAAGATATAGGAATTTTGAAATCACTTGGCGCCTCGAATAATGAAATTTCCAAAATCTTTTTGGTGCAAGGAATGTTTATTGGAATTACGGGAATGATTTTCGGAAACATTCTCGGTTTATCCTATTGCTTGCTCGAACAACATTTTCATTTCTTCTCGCTCAATGCAAATGTATATTTTATGTCCACTGTTCCCATATTATTGAAGTGGGAAAATTTTGTTATTGTTTCATCGTGCGTTCTGGTGTTGAGTTTTCTTGCATCACTGATTCCATCTCGTGCAGTTTCCAAAATCAATGTTATTGATACATTGCGATTTGCTTAGATGAGTTACGAATATTTTATTGCACGACGATATTTTTCCGCAAAGAAGAAAAAGCATTTTTCCGGCATCATATCGTTGGTGTCTGTTATCGGAATTACGATTGGCGTTGCTGCGCTTGTCATCATACTCTCCGTGTTTAATGGGTTCAACGGAGTTGTTCAAAAAGTTCTTGTCGGATTTTCGCCGCATATTCGCGTAGAAGGAAAAGGAAAAGCGGGAATTGAAAATATTGAACAGGTGGTGAACGTCCTTCAGCAACAAAATGAAATTGTTTCCTTCGCTCCCTACATTGCAAAGAAAGCATTGCTTCAATCGCAAGAAGGAAATCAAGTAGTGATGTTGAAGGGAGTCAATGAAAATGATATTCAAAACACATTGAACATAAAACAGAAAATTGTCCTTGGAAAATATTCCACGAAAGATTCCGGCGCAATTTCTGAAATCGTAATCGGGTTCAATCTTGCGGATAAGTTGGGGGTGATAGTTGGAAATTATATTTCAGTTTTTAGTCCTGAAGAAATGGGGGAGATGCTGCGAAGCTTAATTCCCCAAGCAAAACGGTTTCGCGTCGCGGGAATTTATGAAACGAAAAATCCCGAATACGATGCGCAACTTGCATTTATTTCAATGGACGCGGCGAAAGAAATATTTCACACACCAAACATTCAAGGAATTGAAATTCGTCTCAATGATATTTCACAATCTGAATTTGTGAAACAGCGACTTGAACAAAATTTCCAATCACAAACTCCAAACCCCCAACCGCTTCAAATCGAGACGTGGTACGATTTGCACAAAGATTTGTTTTCCGTAATGAACATCGAACGGTGGAGCGCGTACATTTTACTTTCTTGCATTATTGCTGTTGCAACTTTTAACCTACTCGGTTCGTTATCAATGACAGTAATTGAAAAGAGGCGAGACATCGGAGTATTAATTTCAATGGGAGCGAAACGAAATTCCATTCAAAAGATATTTCTGTTTGAAGGAATGTTGGTCGGAGTTTTCGGGACCGTGATAGGAATTACACTCGGTTTACTCGTTGTTATTTTGCAAGACATGTTTCATTTATTTCCACTTGACCCAACAGTGTATATCATTCCTGCAATTCCGGTTGAAATCCGTTTTGCAGATTTTTTTACCGTATCATTTGCATCATTACTCCTTTCTGCAATTGCATCGTACATTCCTTCTCGACGAGCAAGTGCAATAATTCCAATGGAGGCAATTCGATGGGAGTAGAAAAAGAAATATTGCTTCGCGCAGAAAACATTCACAAAGTTTTTACGGTGAGTGAAAAAGAAGAACAATATGTTCACGTGTTAAAAGGAATTTCACTTGAAATCCATTCAGGGGAAATTATTTCTATCGTTGGCGCTTCGGGTTCGGGAAAAAGTACATTGCTTCACGTTCTTGGAACACTCGATAAACCGAATCGCGGCAATGTTTTTTTCAACGGGAAAAATATCGTTGAGTTAAGCGATGAAGAATTAGTGCAAATCCGTAATAAGGAAATCGGTTTCGTTTTTCAGTTTCATTATTTGCTTCCCGAATTTTCTGCGTTAGAAAACGTAATGCTTCCTTCATTGATTTCAAAAAATACTATGAAGCAAGCAAAAGAACGCGCAGCACTTTTGCTCGAAGAAGTTGGTTTGCAGGAGCGACTCGAGCACAAACCGAGTGAACTTTCCGGCGGGGAACAGCAGCGAGTTGCAGTTGCCCGTGCGTTGATGAACGAACCGAAAATAATTTTTGCGGATGAGCCCACGGGGAATTTAGATGAGGAAAATGGTGAAAAGTTATTTCAACTATTTTTACGGCTCAATGAATCTTTTCAGCAAACAATTGTCTTTGTAACACACAACGAAAAATTTTCCATCTTAGGTAAGCGAACATTGTATTTGGAAAACGGGAAAATATTTTTTCAGAAAGTTGTTTGAAATGTTGATAAATATCATTGCGAGTCGTATATTTTGCCCGACATTTGAAACAGTTTCTCCCCTGGCTGTTTCAAAGATAGGTCGAGCCCGTTGTTGTTTTACAACTTCGGGCTTTTTTATAATTGCTCCTTTGTATTATTGATAAGAAAGACAACGTATGGCTGTAAAAATTAAAAAAATAAAAAAATCAAGAGGCGAGTATGTTCCACCGCTCAATTCAATAAATTATATTATTATGGGAATCGGCATCCTCTTGATTGTGTTGGGATATATTCTTCTTGCCAATAGTGAAGTTGAAGGTTTCATTCCGTTAGTTATATCTCCAATCCTTCTTGTATTTGGGTATTGTGTTTTAGTTCCGTTTGGAATAATTTATCGAAAAAAGGAAAAGGAATTGCCGTCAGAGTTCTCCGTTTCAGAACTATAAGAATTTATTGTACCACGATGAGTAAACTTTAATTCAGGACAGTTTTTGAGATATTGAATAGTTAGCTATAAACGCCTATATTTGTCATCAATAATATTACAAACATCTCCTTACGGGAGGAAAGTGTCTTCAGCAATTATTCTCTTTTACATCATTCGCCCAATAAACTCAGTGGAAAAGTGCTCGTACTTAATCAAAACTACGAACCTACGAGTGTGTGCAACGTACAAAAAGCGATTATCCTCCTTTTTCTCGGAAAAGCAGAACTTATCGAAGCGTTTGAAAGAAAAGCTATCCGTTCTGTAAATTCCCGAATGCCCTACCCAAGCATTGTACGACTTTCTTCGTACGTTCATATTCCATTTAAAAAAATAATTCTCTCTCGAAAAAATATCCTCCGTCGCGATGGACATCGCTGTCAATATTGCGGACGTTCGGACGTTACATTGACTGTTGACCATGTTATTCCCAAAGCGCATGGCGGAGAGGAAACGTGGGAAAATCTTGTTTGCGCATGTGTAACTTGTAACAACCGCAAAGGAGACCGAACCCCGGAAGAATCTAATCTGAAATTGATGCGTAAACCGTTACGGCCGAATCACGTTACCTTCCTTCGCCATTTTATGGGAAGTTTTGATGACCGTTGGAAGCCATATTTATTTATGCACTGATGGTTGACAACTAATTTTTCTAACCGAATTTAACATTGACACAAGAAATAAAACGCAAACATATTCTTAGCGGAATGCGTCCCACGGGGAAACTTCATATCGGGCATTGGGTTGGTGCATTGGAGAACTGGATACTCCTCCAGAAAGATTTTGAAAATTTTCATCTCATTGCCGACTACCACGCACTCACCACAAATCTTGATTCAAGTAATATTGAAAATAATTCTGTTGAAATGGCGATTGATTGGCTTGCAGCAGGAATTGACACATCGAAAAGTATCGTTTTTCGTCAATCACAAGTCAAAGAGCATACGGAGCTGTTTCTGATATTTTCTATGCTGGTAACCACTGCGCGTCTTGAGAGAAACCCAACGCTGAAAGATCAGGTGCGCGATTTGAATATTGAAAATGTTGTGTACGGTCACCTTGGTTATCCCGTGTTACAAGCCGCAGATATTCTGTTGTATAAAGGAGAACTCGTGCCTGTTGGTGAAGACCAAGTTCCTCACGTTGAAATAACGCGAGAAATTGCACGTGATTTCAATCGTCAATATGGCAACGTATTTCCTATTCCTGAGCCGAAGTTAACTTCATTCGCTCGACTTCCGGGATTAAACGGCGATGCAAAAATGAGCAAGTCAATGAACAACACTATTCTTCTTTCCGATACCGAAGGAGAAATTTCTAAGCGAATGAGAACAGCAGTAACCGATCCTCAGAAGTTGAGAAAAAATGACCCAGGTCATCCCGAAGTTTGCTTGGTGTTTACCTATCATAAAAAATTTAATTCCAATGAAGTTGAACAAATCGAAAAAGACTGCCGTAGTGGTGCATTAGGCTGTGTTGATTGTAAACTGAATTGCGCTTCTAAAATATCAGCCACACTTTCTCCGTTTCGTGAAAAGAGAAATTACTATGAAAATCATCTTTCAGAAGTTCGAGAAATACTTATAGAAGGTGAGAAGAAAGCACAGGCTGTTGCTGCACAAACAATAAGTGAAGTTCGCGAAATGATGAGGTTGGGATAATTCATTTTCGATTGCCGATTTCAGATTTTAGATTTAACGATGGAAAATAAAACACTTGACGAAATAAAAGGAATCCTTAAAGAGCAAATGCCGTTTCTCGAAAAAAAATACAACGTGAAAACCATTGGGATATTTGGTTCATTTGCGAAAAATGAGCAAGAGGCGGAAAGCGATGTGGATGTGTTAGTAGAATTTTCAAACACTCCCGGGTTATTCAAATTCATCAACCTCGAAAATTATTTATCCAAAGTTTTAAATGTAAAAGTTGACCTCGTTACCAAAAACGCTTTGAAGCCGGTTATCAAGGATACTATCCTTCAAGAAACAGTGTACTTATGAAGCACAAAAAACGCAATATCAAGTTATATTTACAAGACATACTTGATTGTCTGGAAAAGATTGAACGCTATACAGAAAGAATGTCGTTTACAGATTTTCTGAATGATGATAAAACCAAAGATAGTGTAGTGCGAAATCTTGAGGTGATTGGAGAAGCAACAAAAAATATTCCTGATGTCTTGAAAGAACGATACGCAACAATTCCGTGGGATGATATTGCAGGAATGAGAAATAAAATTGCCCACGAATATTTTGGGATTAACTATGATGTTGTTTGGCATACGCTGAAGGATGATTTACCGGATTTTGGTTTGCAAATAGCACAGATAATCAGAGAAGTCGAATGATGTATAAAGTCAAACTCGAACAATTTGAAGGTCCGCTTGACCTTCTTCTTTTTTTTATCAAGCGTGATGAAATTGATATTAAGGATATTCCCATCGCAAAAATCACTGATGAGTTTTTAGGATATCTTCGATATATCGAAATGCTCGACTTGGATATTGCCAGCGAGTTTATCGTAATGGCGGCGACGCTGATGCAAATTAAAGTTAAAATGCTTCTCCCCACACTCGAACGAGAAGGTGAAGATGAAGAAGACCCTCGCACCGACTTGGTTCGACAATTGCTTGAATACAAACGGTTCAAGGAAGCGGCTGAGGAATTTTCTTCGCTTGAGGAAGAACGACGTCAACTATTTTTTCGTAATGATTTTTCTGCTGATGAGTATGAAAAAATTACCGAAGAACAGGATGCGCTCAAAAATGTAACGCTCTTTCATCTCATCGGCGCGTTTAAGAATGTCATCGAACGAATGCCAAAAATTTCCGTGCATACTGTTGAGCGTTTGAATGTTACGATTGATGAACAGATTGATTTTCTGTACACTTATTTTTCTACAAAACACGAATCAACATTTTTTGAACTCGCTGTCCTGTTACCGACGAAGATGCATATCATTGTTACCGTCCTTGCCCTTTTGGAATTAATAAAAAGCCATCAAATACTCATTCGCCCGATTCCTTCCAGCGATGATATTGTCATCAATATTTCTTCGCGAACCGTTCATCAACCTATTTCCCTTAATTAATTATGACTGAGGAACATCCCTTGCCTATACATCACTCTGCAAAAGAAATTGTGGAATCCTTAATCTTTGCTTCCGAAGAGCCGCTCTTTGGAAAGCAACTTCTCGCAATCACGAATCAATCCTATGCCGCAAGCGAAACGGTATCACTCACGTTGAAAGATATAGTCACCATCATCGAGGAGTTGAATCAGGAGTACGAAACACAACGTCGTGCATTCCGAATAATAGAAATCGCAGGCGGATATCAATTTGCTACCCGTCCGCAATATTCGCGATGGTTGGGTGAATTATTTAAGGAAAAAATCAAACGCCGTCTTTCCCAAGCCGCGTTGGAAACCCTTGCGCTCATTGCTTATAAACAGCCGATGACGAAACCGGAAATTGAATCCGTGCGCGGGGTGAATGCAGATTATGTTATTAGTTCGCTTTTGGATAGGGGACTTATTACCATTGTAGGACGGGCGGCATCTCTTGGTCGTCCGCTGCTTTATGGTACAACAGATTTATTTTTGCACCACTTTGGATTGAACAGTTTATCCGATTTACCACGCTTAAGAGAAATCGAAGAACTCTTGAAAGAATCGCAACTTGCTACTCCCATCGTTGAAGCACAGTCTGGAGAAAATATTTCTGACTCGCAACAAGTTGTTACAATAGAAAAAGAAGAACAACCCTTAACTGAAACACTAATATCGGGTTAAGATTCAATTCTTAACTTTTTCTTTCGCTTCGTCCGCACGTTTCCCTTTCGTTTCAAGAGTGAGGTAGCGTTCATACATTTGTTTCGCTTCCTTCACGAGACCTTTCTTTTCAAAACATTTTGCTAATCCGAAAACAGAAGAAGAAAATTTTGGGTCGCGTTCAAGCGCTTTCTCGTACTGTTTCATCGCGTCGTCATAATTTTCGTTTCCGAGATAGCCGTCTCCCAAACTATCAAAAGAATTTGCTTTCCCCGGTTCAACTTCAACATATTTTTTAAATTGCGCAATGGCTTCATCGAACCGTTTGTTCCGAAGATAAAAATACCCTAAGGCGTTATATCCTTTTCCTTCTTTCACATCATACGCTATTGCTCGTTTGTAAAACTCTTCGGCGGCAGGAACATTTTTTTCGTATTCCGAAATAACTGCGAAAGCTAAATTCCCCTGAAAGTGGCTGAGTTGAAAAAGTGTATCTGCCTGTGCTTTCGCTTTACCAACGCTTCCTCCCATAATTCCCGGGGCAAGCAAATAATATTGCATCAGACCCAATCGCGCTTCAATGTACGTTTTATCTAACTCCACCGCGCGTTCAAATTCCGATTGTACTTTCGGCGCGAGAAACATTTGTTTGAAAATTCCGCTCTCTCTCGCTTTTGAGCCATACGCTGCACCAAGTTGATAATGATAACGCGCATTCTTCTCGTTCAACTCAACAGCGGCTTCAAGAAAATCAACTTCTTCGTCGTAATTTCTTTCTCCGACGAGGAAAACTAATCCGAGATAGTAATTCGCTTCTGCATTTTCATCATTTTCCTGAATAAGTTTCTCAAAAACATTTTTCGCTTCGGTATATTTTTTTTGTTCGAATAAATTTTTTCCATACTCAATGGATTGCGCCCTGCTTGCGATGGGAGATAAGAGTATAAATGCTGTGAGTATGATGTGGGAAATTATTTTCATACTCTTTATTTTTCGGCAGGTTTTGATTTAGGTTTCTCTTTTGGTGTTTTTGTTTCACTTTTCTTTTCCGGAGTAGAGAGTGGTTCTTCCTTTACCACCGGCTTTTCGGAAGTTTTTTTATAATCTGTCAGGTAGTATCCACTCCCTGTGAAAACGAAACCGGTCCCGGTACCGATAACTCTACCCAAGTTTTGTGTTTTACATTCGGGACATTTTTTCAGTGGTGGTGCCGTAATTCTTTGTATCTCTTCAAATTCATGAGTACATTTTTTACAACGATAATGATATGTTGGCATTGTTGATGGAAAAATTATTTGAGTTGATTTAAACTTTGTAGAAGAATGAGTTCGGATTTATTGAAGGGAAAAACCAAACGAGAGTGTTGAGGAAAAGTGCTCCACAGGCGGGACTCGAACCTGCAACCCTCCGGTTAACAGCCGGATGCTCTGCCATTGAGCTACTGTGGAATTTTTGAGGGCAAAATATAGCAATTCTCTCTCTTCCGACAAACGACAAGAGGAAAATTTTATTCTACCTTTTCCACCTTCAATGTATCTGTATATTTTGCCGTGAAAAATGGAATCCCTGAAACCTCGATAATAAACTCGCCACGATTTACAAATCCTTCTTCGACGAGCGTTTGCCTGATAATCTGAAAACCATCCATCATTAATTCAGGAATGCGATGCAACATAAAACCATGAACACCCCAGATGAGATTTAACTGCCGCAGAGTTTCTTCATTGTTCGTAATAGCAACAATACGGGCTTTTGGACGAAAGGAAGAAATTTTTCTTGCTGTTTCGCCATCTTGCGTAACAACAACGATGGCGCTTGCGTTCATTTTTTTTGCAAGGACACATGATGCTCTTCCAATTGCATCATTGATATCGGAAAATTTTTCATCGGATGTGCGAATGTCGCGAACGGGTAAAATTTCTTCCGCTTTTCGAACAATCTTATCCATCATTGTTACAGTTTGCACCGGATATTTTCCCACCGAAGTTTCTCCGCTTAACATTACGGCATCTGCGCCATCAAGAACAGCATTTGCAACATCATTCGTTTCGGCGCGTGTAGGAAAAGGATTCTCGGTCATTGTTTCGAGCATCTGTGTTGCAACGATGAGTAATTTTCCCTTTGCGCCGGTTTTTTGTGCAATCATTTTTTGGAGAACCGGAACTTGCTCCATTGGCATTTCAACTCCCAAGTCTCCGCGAGCAATCATTATTCCATCGGCAGCGTCAATGATATTTTCAATTTCACTGATTGCTTCCGGTTTTTCAATTTTTGCAATAATAGGAGTGTTATATCCGTTCTTCAAAATAAATTTTCTAAGATTATGGACATCGCTTGCTCGTCGTACGAAAGAAAGCGCTATGTAATCAACGTTATTTTGCAATCCGAAGAGAGCGTCTTCCTGGTCTTTTTCTGTCATTGCGGGGGCGCTCACACTCACTCCGGGTAAATTAATACCCTTATTCGGTTTGAGTAGTCCTCCCTGAATCACTTCACAAACAACATTCGGATGTTCTGACGAAATTGCGCGTAACTCAAGTTTCCCATCATCGAGAAGGATTCGGTCTCCTTTCTTAACGTCTTCGGCAAATTGTTGATACGTAGTAGAGATGAGGTCTTGTGTTCCCAGCGTTTCGTTGACGGTGATGGTGATTTTCGCTCCTTCCTTCAATTCAAAAGAAGGGGATGCAAGTTTGCCAACACGAATTTTCGGTCCTTGTAAATCCTGAAGAATGGCAATGGATTCTTCCGCTTTTTTTGCGGAGGAACGAATAAGTTTTAATCGTGCGAGGTGTTCGTCGCGTGTGCCGTGGGAAAAATTCATACGGGCAACATCCATACCAGCCCGCATCATTTGTTCAAGAATTTCGGGCGTGTTTGATGCCGGACCGAGTGTGCAGATAATTTTTGTTTTACTGTATAATCGCGGTGTAATCATTGGTTACTTTATTTTGTTTGTGAGTAGAAAGTTGGGAAAGAAGTTGTGGAAACACCTCGCCGGATTTTCCGTGAATGTGTTCATCAACATAATAACTCATCGGGGTTTCTTCGATATTTACTTCAACAATATAGGATGAATATTTTTTTGCGTGTTCAATGAGCGACGCGGCGGGATACACAACGGCTGTTGTTCCCACAGAAAAAAACAGGTCGCAATGTTTTGTGGCTTTCACTGCTTCATCCCAAACATTTTCGGGGAGATGTTCTCCAAACCAGACAACATCCGGTCGAATGAGTCCATTGCATTTTGTACATCGAGGAGGAGAAATTGTCTCAATCTTCGGTGTCATCATTGAAAAAATTTCCTCGTTGTCGAATTTCGTTTTGCACTGAATACAATAATTTCGTTCGATATTGCCGTGAAGTTCCAGTATCTTCGTACTTCCGGCACGTCGGTGGAGATTATCAATGTTTTGCGTTATGGTAATTACAGAAGGGAAATATTTTTCTAATTCAGCAATTGCAAAGTGTCCCGCGTTCGGTTCAATGGAAGTCATAATTTTTTTTCTGTGAAGGTACCATTCCCAAACGAGCGCCGGATTGCGAAGGAACGAGTCAAAATTTGCAAGTTCCTCCGGTTTCATTTTTTTCCAGATCCCATCTTCACCCCGAAAAGTTGGAACGCCGCTTTCTGCTGAAACACCTGCTCCGGTAAAAATCACGATTGATTTTGCGTGTTGAAGTCGTTCGACGAGTTCTTGCGAGAACATTTTTTTAAATGAAATGAAGGGAACTCTATTTCAGAACGATGATTGACACCGCAATTTAATAACGATAGGTGAGGGTAGTGTAAACTGTGTGCGTGGTAATTTTTTCAAGGACGGTAAAGCCCTTATTGGGAGCATCGGTAAACGAATCCCAGCAACCGAGAGCATAAGCGATATCAATTGCAACGGCATCTTCGAGGAGTGCGCCAAGACCACCCGTTATATATTTTTTTGAAAAAGTTGACGGGTCTCCTTTGTAGGGAGAAGGTAAGAGCATAAACCCGCCACGTAACGAAAAAACTGTCTTGGGAACTTGATACTCAGCGCCGCCACGAAATCCCAGTGTTGACTGAAAACGGTCTTTAATTTCTGTATTCAAATATTTTAAGTCAGGAGGAATATCTGAAAAACTAAGTTGTTTCCAATCAGAAAACTCTGCTGAACCACTTAAAAGTAATTCACCAATGTAGTAGGCCGCGCCAACGGACATCACTAAGGGAGATGTAATGTCGTAATTTGTTTGATATGCAGGTTTGGAAAGTTTTGGCTCATCGAAAGTTTCGATTGCTTGGCGGTTGGGAGTAGCGGTGGTAAATTTTACCGTTCGGAGTGTGCGAAACCGTTCTTCTGTGGAAATGAGAGTTGGAGTTTGGAGTTTAATTCCAAACGAACCATGATTACCAAAATTATATAACATTCCTAACTGCATATCAAAACCTCCTATGTCTTCTTCAATTGTTTCCTGGATGGAAAGTTTTTCAAAGTCGAAAGGAGAGAGGTTATAGCTTCCCTTTGTATCTTCTTCTCGGTACTCGCGGATGAAACCATATTTCCCCCGAATGATATTCAATGTTGCACCTAAAAATAATTGAGGCGCGGCTTCCACTGCAGCAGATATTGACCAACGATCTAAACCGCCATCTTCCAGTATTGAACCTGATTGTTGTAACTGTTTTTTTATGGGGCTGTCGAAATGATAATTCCAATCTGTACCATTAAAAACAGAATCAATATTCGCAAGCCATAATTGATACGCAAGACTTTGATATCCGTCTTCACGCAAAGGAAAAACATCACCATCTTTCGCCCAATCTTGAATAATAGAACTGTTCGAATTAAATCCTGAGAATTTCAATCCTGTTGTAAAATTTGTCGTTTGACTGTATCCTAACGCAAGAACAAAACTTCCGCGAATTGTTGGGAGCGGAAAAACAAAACCGACGGCATTAAGATTGGTTGTGGAATTTGAAAAAGTTTCCTTCTGCGTTAAATAATCACTTTTATCTGAGAAAATAAAATGTGAAAGGTTTACTGAAATTTCTGAATTTTGAATCTGTCCTAAACCTGCGGGATTCCAAAAGACTGAGGAGTAGTCATTCGCGAGAGCAGTGTATGAGTTTCCCATTCCCAAACTTCGCGCACTAACGCCAAAGCCGGATGAAGAGAGGCGTAAGGCATCGGAAGTGAATTGCGCGTAACTGAATTGAACGCAAAAGAACAAAATGGAAAAATAGATTCGATGAAATTTCATAATGACAACTCGAAAAAAACTTTTTTTGATGATAGAAATAATGAAAAAAAATTACTGACGTTCATCGCCGCGTTTTTTATCGTCCGGTCGGGAAGTTCCACGCTGTTGTTGTGGCGGTGCTTGTTGCTGCCGTGGAACATTGGTCGGTTTTACTTCTTGGCGTGGAGTATTTTCGCGAACAGTTTTGGGAGAGGTGTTTTGTGACGGAGTTGTTCTGTCAACATCTGCTTTATCAAGCGGAGGGACATTTACCCGGTAATCGCGCGTGCGTTCCGGCTGACGTGAACGAGAACCACGTTCTCCATAGCGTCCGCTGCTGTTCCGAACACGAGTTTGATTACCATCGCGTATTCCGGTTTTCTTCCCGCTTTTATCTATTGTACCATTTCTTCCAGTTGAAATCATCCCGCCGGATGTTTCTTGTGTATTGATAGAACGAATATCACTTCCTCCCCGTGAGCCCCTGTCCAAATCTTCATCGCCATCTCTGTTTCGACCGAAATCCCGAACAGTTCTTACAGAAGGATTGGGTGTATAACTTGCTCCGTAGCCATATCCATAGTAATACGAATGATAATGCCAGTAACCATAGGTAGGATAATTCCATGGGTAATAGTAGGAAACAAATGGTGAATAACACCAGCCGTTGTAATAATCATAATAACTATAATTTGAATACCATTGATTTGGATAATACCAATCGTTAGCCCATGGATTATTGTAGGAAACCCAAAATGAAGTGGAAGGCCAATAATAGGAATACCCTGCACGAAAACGCGGATACCAATCATTTTCGTTCAGGTAATAATTATTCACGACAGGAGTATTCGAATACTCCCCTTCTTGAGTATCATAATCATCAAATTCTTCTTCATCATTTTTTTGTTCCTCATAAACGAGGTCTTCTTGTTTTTGCTTCTGAGGCGGTTCTTCTCGGTATTGTTTGTTTCGATACGTAGGTCTGCTTGTATCTAACGCAAGTTGTGTGTAGCATCCGCTGAGGATAACTCCGGCGATGACGAGAATACATAGTGAGGTGAAGTTTCGATAAATGTTTTTCATAAGTTTCCCTTTCTCAAGGTATAGTGGAGAAAAGATTGTGAATTGTGTAACAATAGTTTTCTTAAAAAAGTTTGCGAAATGCTAAAATATTTTTACGTATTCAACGAGGATGGTCCTGTTTCCAATCGTAAAGGTTTTATTATTCCACGTAATGCTCTTTAAATTTGCCCCGAGCAGAACCCCATCGCCAATACTCCATCGCATTCCTAAATTATATTTTCGGTTATCGTTTGAATTTATATCGTCGTTGTAAGCAAGGTCACACTCCGCTAAAATGGACATATCAGCGCCAACAGTTTTTTCAACGCCAAAAAAGATATTCAAATCTTTGTCATCTCTATTTTCCAAGGAACGATTAATCCCGAGGTGCGTACTCAGGAAACCAAGGAACTCAATGTTTTTACTTCCGACTGCATAGAAACCAAGTGATTTCACGTTGTATCGCTCAAGAGAATCCTTATAATTTTCTTTCCCTTGCGAATCGAAACCGAGAGCGACAGCAGGGAAGGAACCTTCTTCATCAAAAAGCCGGAACTTCACATTTACTCCCGGCGATTTATTCCACTCGACGACATTCGAACCGATTATGTCGTTTCCACCGTAGGAAATGCCAAAATGCAATCGGTCCATCACTCCTGCATTTAACATCATTAAAACACCGCCTTGCTGAAAAAAATCTACGCCAATACCAAAACTTCCTCTCTTCATTAATCCCGCCGTAGGCTTATCAATCAGATAGCGTGGTTCGATTGTCCCTTCCGTACCCGCTAAATGTTGCGCGAATAACAGAGAGCGAAAACCGAATGTCGCGAGAACAAGGAATCCGTAAAAAGTTATAGAGGAAATTTTTTTCTTCATTCTGATGTTGTAAGACGGCGAAAATATATCGAAACGAATAATTAAAACAAAGTATTTTGTAATCCTTTTCTCAATCAGTATCTTTTCGCCGTAATTAATGTTAATCAACTTGCTTCAATCAAAAAATCTTATGTCGGGGAAGAAGTTTTTCTTCCTCTTTTTTTCCATTCTTTTTTCCGGATGTGGAAATTTTTTCTCTTCCCGATTTCAGGATGTAACCGCGTATTTTAACACGTACTATAATGCGGCACAAACCTACAATCGCGCTGTAGAAAAAATTGAGCAGGCAGGCGAAAAGGAGAGGAACCCAAATCGTTTTGTGCGAATGAATATTTCCACTGATGTTCAAAGCCAATTCGATTCCGTAGTAGAAAAATGTTCGAAGGTCATTCAATTTTATCCGCAGAGCGTTTTTCTTGATGATGCAATGTTGATGATCGGGAATTCGTATTATTATTCAGGAGAATATTTTCGCGCAGAAAGAAAATATAAAGAGGTGCGCCAAAATTTTCCTGACGGTGAATTATTCCCACTCGCCACTTTAGGTCTTGCAAAAACTTACTATCAACTAAAAAAATATCAAGTAGTGAATGAAGTGCTGGGGGATAGCGCCTCCCTCACTCAATTAAATGACAATGATGTGATAGCAGAATGTTTTTTCCTGAAGGGGCAAATTCATTTTAACGCAAGAGAGTTCGAAAAATCCACACCGCATTTTGTGAATGCTCTTTCGTTTGCGGAAGAGAATCTGTTGAAATCGCAAATTGCGTACCAACTTGGACAGGCGTATGAGTTATTATTGAATTATTCCGATGCAGCAAAAACATACGAAATGCTCGCTGATGAATCGGATGACTATATTTTTGAAGCACGGGGCAAAATTCGATATGCGGTGATGTTGGGAAAACTCAATCAAAATTTTCTCGCGCTTGAATTGTTAGAAGAAATGCGGGACGACCGGAGAAATAAAGATTTTTTTGGTCAGGTTGATTTTGAAATCGGTACCATCCTGAAAGAGAACGGCGATATTGACCTCGCGGAAGAGCAGTTTGAGTACATTGATACGACGTATCGGCGAACAGAATCCTCTGCAAAAGCGCAATTTCAACTTGCCGATATCAATGAGTACATTCAAAAAGATTTTTCGCTCGCGCTGCAATATTATACAAAAGCGAAAACGGAATTTCTCGCCTCGGAAATTACAGATTCCGCACGAAAAAAAAGCGAAGTGCTAACGAGATATTTTAGTATCACAGGCAATCTCGTTAAGTTTGATTCGCTGATAAACTTAAAACAACATCCTGAATTGATTGGTGTGATGGACAGCATTAAACGGTTTCAACAAGCAAAGAAGGATAGTATTGAAAAATTCCATCAGGATTCCGTTGCGGCTTATGTTGCAGATTCTTTAAAGGAATTAGGTATAGAACCTTCTCTTTCGCAAAGCAAAGTTGATGAATCTCTTATACCAAAAAAAGAGGAGGATGTTTCTGAAAACGAAACTGATTCCTCCGATGAAATTGGTACAGATATTGAGGATGACCTCGCAAGCGATGAGCAAAAGATAGATTCCGGTAAGATTGGTATTGCCGAAAAAACGCCTCACCAAAAGCGAGAAAAAACAGTATGGGATGAGGCAGAAGAAGAGGAAATGGAGGAGGAAAAAAAATCAGTACAGAATACCGATTCGCTTCTCGCGGTTGATTCATTAGCGAAAGATACAGTTGAAATCGCTTCCGGTCCTGCTTGGCTGAAAGATACTATTAAAACATCCCTCCAGGATTTGTTTGATAGTTTGGCGAGAACACAATATGAAATGGGAATGTTGATGAATGATAAACTTCACCTCCGCGATTCGGCATTATATTATTTCAATCTTGCCTTAATGGAATTGCCCGAGACAGAACAAACACCAAAAATTCTCTACGCACTTTCTGAATTTTATCTGTCTCAAAATGACTCGGATAGGATAGTGGCTGATTCGTTGCTCCGAAAAATCGTTGATGAATTTCCCCGGCACACGTATGCAAATGTTGCAAGGCGCGCTTTGAGAATGGAAGTGCAAGATACCGTGAAAATAGATTCACTTGAATTCGCCTTTTCAGTTGCTGAGCAAGAGTATCGTGCAGGGAATGTTCAAAAGGCGATGAACACACTTTTTCGAATCTCATCTGGCGATTCAACTTCTCCCGTTGTTGCAAAGTCGTTGTTGGCGATGGGATGGATTTACGAAAACGATTTAAAACAATATGATACTGCGCTCGCATTATATAAAATTTTGGCGCAAAAATTTCCTGCAACAGTGTACGCCGCTTCCATTAAACATAAAGTAGCAGGGGCAGATGGAAAAGAAATGACGTACGCTGGGAGAAAACGATTCCGAACAGACCCTCTTCAGGTAAATCTTACGGCGCAGCGGATTTCCTCCTCATCGTTTGAACCTTCCGGGACAGATGATGTTTTTGATAAACTCGATTCACTTCCCACCGGTGATGACGATGAAGAGCCATCGAAAGATGAGGGAGATGAAGAACCACTTGATGAACCGGATAAGTGATTTCCGCGAACGTGATTGAGTCATCCGATATTTCTTTTTTATACTCTCTACAACGTTTTGGTATCAAACTTGGTTTGCGCAACATCACTAAACTCTTGCAGCGTTGTGAAAACCCACATAACAACTTCCCTTCCATTCATATTGCAGGGACAAATGGAAAAGGTTCCACTGCCGCAATGCTTGCTTCCATTTTTACTGCGGCGGGTTATAAAACGGGATTATACACTTCTCCGCATCTGTTGAGCGTTTACGAACGTATTCGTATCAATGGGAACAATATTTCTTCTCAAAAATTTTCTTCCCTTGTCCAAGAATTTCGTAACGATATTATTCGATTTCAAGCGACATTTTTTGAAGCCGTAACGGCAATTGCATTTCAATATTTCTCTATTGAAAAGGTTGACATTGCAATTATTGAAACCGGACTTGGCGGAAGATTAGATGCGACGAATGTCCTCTCTCCCATACTCTCCATCATCACCAATATTTCACTCGACCATGCAGAACAGTTGGGCGATACACTTCCTTCCATAGCAAAAGAAAAGGCAGGAATTATCAAACAGGGAATTCCTTGTATAACCGGAGTAGAAGACCGACAATCGTTGAATGTTCTCAAACGAATTTCCAAAAGTAAAAGCGCGCCCTTGTGGGAAACAAAAGATGCAATTTCCATCCAAGAAAAATCCATCGGGATTGAAAATAATGTGTATTCCGTGGACACTCCGTTTAACTCCTTTTCGCGCCTTAATGTTTCTCTCGGGGGATATTTTCAGACACAAAATGTTGCAACAGCGCTTCTTGCAATAGACGTTTTGCGAAATAAGCAACCTCTGTTTCTTTCAAAAAAATTTTCTATTTCTATTGAAAATATAAAAATGGGAATGAATCACATTTCCCGTTTCACGAATTTTACCGGACGATTACAAGTCATTTCCCATTCGCCCTTGATAGTCCTTGATGTTGCGCATAATCCCGATGCAATGAATCGTCTTACCTATTCGGTGCGGCATCTCTTCCCAAAACGAGGCGCAGTAGTGTTCGGTGCGATGAGGGATAAAGATGTTTCCGGAATGTTGGATACTATTTCTACGCTGAACATTCCGGTGATTGCTGTTCAACCAAAAATTGAAAGAGCAATTACTTCGCGGGAAATTTTGGAGATGTGTCATCGAAAAAAGATACGATGTTTCGATGGGGGAGATGTTGAAAATGGGATTCGTCAAGCTCTCTCGACAATTCCATCTTCCGAATATCTAATGGTTTGCGGTTCGTTTTATGTTTGCGGCGAGGCAATGAAAATGTTCGACGCAGTTTGACAGGTATGAAGACTTCAACATTTTTTATTCGGGGAATGTGCTGTGCAACCGAGCAGTCAGTTATCGAAAACAAACTGCGTTCGATGAAAGAAGTACTGCATTTTTCCATCAACCTGATTGGTCAAAAACTTTCCGTAGAGTTTGAGGGTGAACAGCGACGAATAATTAATGCGCTGAAATCAATCGGTTTTGACGCCCAACTTCAATCTTCTGTGGATGCGCGTTCGTGGCGGGAAAAAAATGCAAGTCTTTTGATAGTTTCCCTATCCTCATTCACTTTCTTTATCGGATTCACAGGTGCGGAATTATTTTCTTCCTCAATTGTTCAGGCAATTTTTCTTTTTTCTATTCTTACCGGCGGATGGAAAGTGTATGTGAAAGCATTTCATTCTTTGCGCACCCGTTCTTTGGATATGAACGTCTTAATGGCGATTGCAACTTTGGGCGCTATCGCTTTAGGTGAATGGAAAGAAGCGGCAGCGGTTATTATTCTGTATGCCTTTGCATTATTGCTCGAAGAAAAAAGTCTGCAACGAACACGGAACGCGATTCAATCTTTATTGCATCAATCCCCGCAGAGTGCGAATCGTATTTCGAATAATATTGAGGAAAATGTTCCGGTGGAAAACATTCACGTCGGGGATATCCTGCTTATTCGTCCCGGTGAAATTATTCCACTTGATGGTATCGTACATCGGGGTGAATCTACCGTTAATCAATCTGCAATCACCGGAGAGTCACTGCCTGTGGAGAAATCAATCAATCAACAAGTATTTGCAGGTTCTCTCAATATGCGAGGGGCGTTAGAAATTTCCGTAACGCACCTTGTTACCGATTCATTACATGCCAAAATTCTTCAGAAGATTGAAGAGGCGCAAAGTGAAAAAGCGCCATCGCAACAATTTGTGGAACGATTTGCGCGGATATACACACCTGCGGTTATTCTCACTGCGGTGGTAGTAGGATGTGTTTCTCCGCTGGTATTAAACATTACATACGGGCAATCTCTCTACCGTGCGTTAGTCTTAATGGTTGTCGCTTGCCCGTGCGCGTTAGTGATTTCAACACCGATTGCCATAGTCAGCGCATTGACTCAAGCAGCACGCTCCGGCATTCTCATCAAAGGCGGACGACATTTAGAAACGCTTGCTTCGCTTCAAGCCATTGCGTTTGATAAAACAGGAACTCTCACCACCGGAAAATTTATTTTGGAAAAAATTATTCCGCTGAGTACGCTTTCTTCCACAGAAATATTTGAAATTGCTTCCGTGCTCGAACACCGTTCGGAACATCATCTTGCGTCTGCATTTGATTCGTTTGAGATTGGAGAAAAAAGAAATAAAACATTACCCGTTATAGAAGAATTTTCTGCGTTACCCGGAAAAGGAGTGAAAGGAAAAATAGAGAACAAACAATATTTTGCCGGCAACCATCTGCTTGTTGAAGAACAAGGATTGTGTTCGCCCGAAGTAGAAGCAATGCTGCGTCAATATGAAACGGATGGATATACAACGATATTTTTAGCTGATGAACAAATCGTCCTTGGTCTATTTGCCTTTCGAGATGAACCGAAAAAAGAAAGTCGCTCGCTCGTAACTTCATTTCACAAAGAAGGAATACAACAAGTAATTGTACTTTCTGGAGACAATTATAATGTTACGAAAAAACTTTCCCGTGAAATTGGCGCTGATGAATTTCACGCAGAATTGTTGCCTGAAGATAAAATCGCTACGATGAATAATCTTCGTAAACAGTTCACCTCCGTCGCAATGGTGGGAGATGGAATAAATGATGCGCCTGCCCTCGCTGCTGCCAATGTCGGAATTGCAATGGGAACGACTGGCACGGATTTAGCCATTGAAACTGCTGATGTAGTGTTAATGACTGATGATTTACGGAAGATTTCCCAAATAATTCGGCTGAGTAAAAAAGCAGTACGAATTATCAAACAAAATATTGCGTTCGCATTAATTACCAAAGCAGCAATATTTTTTTTAGGAATAAACGGAAGCGCGACATTATGGATGGCGATTCTTGCGGATGATGGCGCGGCATTACTCGTGATTGCAAATTCACTTCGATTATTAATTTCAAACAAGAAAATAGAATATGAATAAAAATAAAATTCTGAACGAGTTACAACAAATTCCCGGCGTGGGAAAAAGTATCGCAGAAGATTTGTGGAATCTTAACATCTGTTCCATAAAAGATTTGGAAGGAAAAAATCCCGAAAAAATGTACGAGCGAAGTTGTGAACTAGCCGGGGTAAAAATTGACAGGTGTTTATTGTATGCTTACCGCTGTGCTGTCTATTTTGCTTCCCATACAACATACGACACTGAATTACTGAAGTGGTGGAACTGGACGGATGAAAAAATGAAGAAAAGAAAACACAGAACTCGGTTGTAGTTTGGTGTTTTTTTAGTAACTTTTGCCCACAATTTTTTAAAATTTATTCAACTTTAATCAACATCTCTACGGAGGTAATCCAATGAAAAAACTTCTTAATCTCTTTTCTTTATTATCATTTATCATCTTCACCCCACAATTTTCTTCTGCGCAAAGTTTAGAGGAAACTCTTCAAAAACTTGCAGGATCTGCTGCGCAAGGATACGTCGGACCAATTGTTTCGGGCTTCGGCTCTGATTTAAATGGTGGTTGGTTCCATAAAGCGCCTGAAGCAACGAAATTCAGTTTCGATTTAGAATTCGGTTTTGTCGGAATGGCGACTTTTTTTGAGGACGCAAATAAATCATTCTCCAACAGTGGTTCCTTCCGTTTCGATTCTGCCCAAGCAACACAATTGGCTCAACAATCAAGCGCACCATCATTTTTACAATCAGCACTTGCTGAGTCTATCCGCTCGAAAGAGTTTAATGTTTCTTTTTCCGGTCCCACAATCATCGGTAAGAAAAGTGATAATATCAAAATTATTTTTAGTGGAACGAATTTCTCAGTTAGTGGTAATACATATAACGTTCCCGGGGATACTATCGAACTCGTCGGCGTTGGTGGTTTGCTTGATGGGGTTAATCTTGTTCCGCTCGGCGCACCTCAAGTTACAATTGGAACCGTCTTTGGTACTCAGTTTGCATTCCGTTATTTACCAAGTGTAGAAGTCAGTAAGGAAATTGGCAAGTTCGAATACTTTGGTTTTGGCATACAACACAATCCTTTTATGTGGATTCCCGTTCCCGAACCTCCGGTTGATGTGAGTCTTGGTTTCTTTACTCAAACAATGAAGGTCGGAACAATCTTTGAAACAAAAGCAACCGCTTTCGGTATTAACGCAAGTAAATCATTTGGACCCGGGGCATTGAAAATCACACCATACGCAGGGTTTATGGTTGAAAGTTCGGAAATGACATTTACATTCGATTACGATCAACCTCAGCCAGTAGGCCCACCGAAACCGAAAACGATTGAATTTACATTAGAAGGGGAAAATACGACACGAATCACACTCGGATTAAGTTTGAAACTCTTATTTATGAATTTCAACGCAGACTACAATTTAGGAAAATATAATTCCATCACCGGTGGTTTTATGTTTATCATCTAAGTCATAGAACATAATTTTTCAAAAACCGTCTCGGATATTATCTGAGGCGGTTTTTCTTTTTTAAACTTTGAATCGTCTCAAGCATTTGCAAAGCGACTGATTCTTTCTTTTATTCTCCGCAGGTTTTTTATTCATTTGTCCTACGTCGTGTTCCGAAAAATTCAAACTCGCTTAGAATTTAAAATTCTTCTTCTCATCCTTGCTGTGCTGCTCGGTGGTTTCGGGAGTTACGTTATACTCACTATTCAAAAAGAATCCGATGCATTACTGAATGAACATCAGGGGAAATTGCAATTGTTTTCTGAAACGATGATGGCAGGAATCCGTAATGTAATGCTTACGGGAAAAGCGCCTATCGCCTCGGCGTTTGTGAATGATGCGCGGGAAAATCTCTCATTCGGTTCGGTTACGATTTACGACCAAAAGGGAAAGGAAGTTTTTTTGCGGGAAGGTGAAGGAATGAGAAAAAATATCAATGACCCGATGGTGCAGTCAGTGCTCTCTTCACGCGAGATGAAGTCCACGATGATGAACGATGGAAACGAAGCAATGTGGACCCGCTACGAACCATTAATGAATCAACAACAGTGCTGGCGATGCCACGAGCGGAAGGAACAATTACGCGGCGTTCTCCAACTTGCGCTTCATCCCGATGTAATTCAAACTGGTGATAATGATAACGCAGCGAAACAGATGTCGAAGGAAATCGGTAATGTTCTCGCAACCGGTTTCCGGACTATAATGATAGGCGGGAAAGGAGAAGAAGTTGATACACTCATTGAAAATGCAAACGTGATTCCTGCTATTGCGCAAGCACAAGTCTATGACCGTTTTGGTTCCCTCGTGTACGGTTCATCAAAAAATGAAGCGGAGCAGAATAATCTTGTAGAAATCCTCAAAACAAAAAGCGAGAGTATTCTCTTCGAAGAAAATGGTAAACTTCTCCGTTCATTCATCCCACTCAAAAATGAGGAACGCTGTCAGGTTTGCCATGGCGCCGGAAATCCGATGCGAGGAGTTCTTGTTGTAGGTTTTTATAAGGATTCCCTTCTTCAATTTCTCTCCGACCACCCCAAACGATATACAACTGTGTTGCAGGAAGCAGTTCTTGAAGGATTCCAAAGCATTATGCTCGTTGGGAAAGCCAGTTCTGCACGGAACTATATGGATGAACTCCGAACGATACCATCCATTCACACGTTGCGGGTTTTTGATACCGAAGGGAATGAACGGTTTCTGAACCCTCTCCCGCGCGAACGAACACAACTTCCGGAAATTCTGAAAACAAGAAAGCCACTCGAGTTTTTCGAAAAAATAAATGGAGAAGATTTTATGGTGCGGCTTTCTGTTCTGCCGAATGAAAACAGGTGTTACACCTGTCACGGAAAAAATAACGATGTTCGCGCCGTTGTCGAAGTTTCTTCTTCGATGAAAACAATTAACGCCGCAATAAACGCTAATAAAATTCGTTCTGTCGTCATTGGATTTCTCACGGCGCTTTTTATTTGGTTCGCGATTCGCCTGTTTATGCGCTCGGTGGTGGTAAATCCTGTCAGAGCAATTGAAGCCGTTGCATCGAAAGTTGGTCAGGGAAATTTTTCTGCCCACGCTAACCTGAACTCGCTTGATGAAATTGGAAATCTTGGGCGCAGCGTTAACGATATGGTGCAGGGATTACGCGAGCGATTCCATTTGGAAAAATTTGTATCGCAGCAAACGGTTGACGCGGTGAAGAGAGCGGATATGCAGGGAATTAAACTTGGCGGTGAAAGAAAAGTTGCAACGGTATTCTTTTCCGATATTCGCGGCTTCACAGCATTTTCAGAAAAAGTGGAACCGGAAAAAGTTGTTTCAATGCTCAACATCTATCTTTCCAAGCAAACGGAAATTGTGCGTAAGTTTGGCGGCGATATTGATAAGTACGTCGGCGATGAACTCGTTGCAGTTTTTGAAGGAAGCGCGATGGTGGAAAATGCTATTCGCGCGGCGTTGGAAATTCAGGAAACGTTGAAAATATTTTCTGAAATGGAGAGTACCTCCATAGCAGTAGGTATCGGAATTAACACAGGTGAAATGATAATGGGAGCGATGGGGAGCGCAGAACGAATGGATTATACGGTCATCGGCGATAACGTCAATCTCGGAGCGCGATTATGTTCTGCGGCAAAAGGGGGACAGATTTTACTTTCAGAATTTTCTGTGAATGTTTTGCAGGAACGTGCGTTGTTTAATTTACTTTCTCTCGAACCGCTCGTGGTAAAAGGGAAAGAACATCCCGTGAATGTGTATGAGGTGCAGTGAGGATTTATATGAATCAAAAAAAAGAAAAGTCTATCTCACTCACCCTAAACCGGTTTCAAAATAATTCCCTTATTCTTATGCCCGTTCATTTTTACCAGAAGCGGTTGAGAAAAACGAAGATGGCGCGTGAATGTTTTTTCTTCCACAACTTCCTGCGAGAGTAACCACTCCCAATTGATAAAATCGTTTTTGTCATTTGGATTCACAGTGAAATATCCAATCATAAAAGAGGTGATGTTTTGAAAAAAGTGCGAACCTTGCGACGGCGCGACATCAAAATCCTTAAAACTCGTTTCGATAATTGCTTTTGCGCCGGATATTTGATTCCATTTCAGCGGAATGCCTAACCACGGGTCAAGCGAGCCCCAACGCCCAACACCAATCAGCAAATACGGACGCTGCTCTGCAATGAGTTGTTCATTGAAGGAACTTACTTCTGTTGCAACTTCGCGACTTTTTGCGCGGTCAAACTTGTGGATATTGACGAGAACAACATCCCGAATTGAGTCGAGTATTCCATTTCCCAAAACCTGAGAACTTTCGCAAATCAACAATTCCCTCGAAACATTTTCTACATTCAATTCCTCAAACTCTTTTCCGAGTACCAACGGTCGCATTTGCAACACGCCAAACTCTTTCTGTTTCTTTTCTCCTCCGGAAAGATTCGCCGCAACTTCAATTTCTACCGGCGTTCCCATTCCTCCGCTTCCAATCTGCAGGAGTATCTCGGAAATACCTGCAAGCGGAAAAATTTTGTGCCGTAATACCGGCGCGAATGTGGTAAGGCGAATTCCTATTTTCGAAAGCCCATCATAAATTGCGTCGTTATCGGGTGAGTATGTCGAGCCGACAAATTTCAGCGTTCCATCGCGTTCAGCAATTTCCAAAGGATACTTTTTTAAGAGTGTATCCTCTTTTGTTCGCGATTGCAACGGCGATTCATTCATTTCGAGCGCGTAAAATTTTTTTTGAGAATTTCGCAGCGTTTCTTCTGTGGAATGAAATTGCAAAAGATGTGTGGGATATTTCGGACAGAAACGAACGGTTACTCCCCCTTCGACAATTGTTTTTCCCAATCCCAACGCAGCGGAAACAATTCCATCAAATGGTTTTTGCGGAGCGACGGGATAAAAATTGTAAGACTTCGCGACGCCGGAAATATCGGGATAAAATCGTGAGCCGTGTTGCGCTCCGATAAGTTTTTGCACAATCACCGCCATTTTTTCTTCTTCCGTTCGATACGAAGTCATCTTGATGTACTCTTTTGCCGATTGAAAAAAGGTGGAGGCGTACACTTTTTTTATCGTGAACACCAACTCCTCGAGCCGCGTTTGAAGATTGGTGTTATTATTCGGAATCATATACGTTCCATACACTCCCGCGAAAGGATGATACTGCGAATCTTCGAGCAAACTGGAAGAACGAACAGCGAGAGGAGCGTTAATCAATTGGAGGAACGAAGTGAGTTGCAGGAGAATTTCTTCGGGAAAATATTCCGTCTCGACAAATCGGCGAACAATTTCTTCATCATCAATTGCATTTAATGCAAAGTCCCGTAAATTATTTCTATCCAAAAATCCATCGAAGACGTCCGTTCCGATAACGATAGAGGGAGGAACAAATATCTGCACACCATCAAATTGTTTTTGGATATCAAATTCATTGATGAGCATATTGATGAAACCGAGCCCGCGCGCTTTTCCTCCGAGTGAGCCCCCGCCAATACGTGCAAAACTATTCGTGGGGTCGAATGTTTCCTTGGAAAAATCTGCAATGAGTCCCCGCTGCTGCGTTTGACGGTAATTTTTCAGCGACGCGATGATATCTTCCCGCAAGGCGCGGATGGAGGTGTAATCGGAAATTTTTCGCGGTCGCAGTTTGTACGCGAGGGCAAATTCCGTTCTCGCTTTCAACCAACGGGAGAAGTGATTTCGTGCAACATGATAGAGCAAACTTTCATCGGGAATAAACGCCAATTGTTCTTCCAGCGATTTTAAGTCCGATGCTGTTCCCACTTCCAATCCTTCTTGCGTTCGGAAAACAAAATCGCCGAAACTGAAATATTGATTCATCAACTGGCGCAATTCCAACAGGAGTGTCGGAGAGTTTTTCAGAAGAAACGATGCGCCGATACTCATTGCTTCCGTCTCATACGTGCGCGACGTGGATTGGAGAATGATGGGAATATCGTGGTACAATTTTTTTACATTTTTTGCGAACTCAATTCCCGCTTTGGCATCCTGCATACCGTTGCGCGAAAAATCTATATCGGAAATTACGCCGAGAATATTTTCTTCGTAGCGGGTAAAATATTCCCACGCTTCTTCATACGTTGTGCAGAGAAGAATTTTTGGTCGCGCTCTCATTCGCAGATATTTATGCGAGAGATTCACTCCTTCCGAAATCAATCGCTGGGATTGTTCCGCGATTTCAGAATAGATGAGCGGAAGGAACGACGAATAGTATTGAATGTTGTCTTCGATGAGAATAATGGACTGCACCCCAACAGTGGAAGAATCCTGTTCCACGTTGCGTTTATCTTCGAGATGTTTGATAATGGCAATGATGAGCCGGAAATTCCCCTGCCATAAAAATATCCGTTCAAAGTGCGATGTATCGTGATGGGTGAGCAAATCTTTGAGTTCGCGGCTGTCGTACACGAGAAGCACAATAGGAACGTTGATGTTTTTTTCGTGAAGCAGTTTCGCAAATTTTAGTGCGTGCATATCTTCAATGTGGAGCGTGCAGAGGATAAGTTCAAACCGGTGTTCTTCCTGCAACAACCGTAATGCTTCTTCGCCCTTTGAAACGCGCGTCATTTCCGGGGGCAAACTGAGATGCAATCCCTGGTATTCGTTGTGAATCAATTCATACAAACGCCCGTCTTCTTCAAACAAATACAAATCGTATAAACTGGAAACAAGCAGAACATCTTTCACGCGCCAACGCATCAGGTTTTGAAATCCCTGCAAACGCGTTCCTAATCCCTGTTCGCTCCAACGGGTGATGGAATCAAATTGTTGTTCGGGAGAAGAAGTGTTTTTCATACTGTATTCATTTTTGAGAAGCGGGATAAATTTACAAAAAAATGAATTGCGTTTTACTTTTTCGAACTCATCACTAAGAAACTGCAGGGTGATATTTCTACTTTTTGTTTATTGGATTCCTTTGCAACATCGTTGTTTTGCCACGGTAAGAATAGGGGGGATGGTAATATCATTCTCTCAATATCGGAGAACAATCCGGATGGAATTCCAATAATACATTGTGCCGAATTAATTTTCGGCACAATGTATTGAAGAGTTGGTTGAGAAGTTCTATTTGAGGAGAAGCATTCTTCGGATAGAGTTAAATTTTCCGTTGTCAGCAGAGAGTTTATAAAAGTACACACCGCTGGAAAGTTTTGTCGCATCGAAGTCAAATTCGTATTCGCCTTCTTCCAATTCTTCATTCTGGAGAATGGAAGAAACTTCGCGTCCCAGAATATCAAATACTCTTAATGACACGCTTGCATCCAGTGGAAGTGAAAAACGAATTGTCGTATTCGGGTTAAACGGATTCGGATAATTTTGTTCGAGAGAAAATACCGATGGTGTTTCGTCTTTGATAATTGCAGAAGAGTGCGCGCGGGGAGGAATGCCCAAATCGCGACGCAGATACGGAACCTCGCTCATCATTTTGAATCCCTTGAGTTTGAATCCACCGACATATAAGGAGACTGTATCGTTGAGCGTAATCGTATCAGGAGAAGCAAATGCAGTATTAAGTTTTTCTGCAACAGAAGCGAGTTGTGAATAATTCACGTTCGTCAACCGTTTACCGTATGTGAGGATAGAATCGAAATAGGCGGAGATTTCACGCAGTTCTTTTCCATAGTAGGGAGTTCCTGTATCGGTCGGTTCTTCGTAAAAAAGGTCGCCGAACTTTTCGCTTTGATTCGCAGGAGTGGTAAAGCCATTATCGCTTGCAATGATGTTGAGGCGCAGCAGGAGAAGTTCACCGGCTAATTTATTATTGAGTTTACGCAACGTAGGGTTCTTTATGGCTTTCTTATGTTTGAAGGAATCAGCGGTAACGGTCATAGGTAATGCTTTACTGATATTTTTTCCCTTCCCTTTTCCTCCTTGAAAATATGCCCATCCAAAAACTTTTGGGCTGTCAAGACGCTGGATGCCAAGTAACAGCGCACTTCCTTTCGGAACGCCTTTTTCAAAAATTGTGTCACGGACATTGCCGAAGTTAGGAACCGGAAACAGATTTTTTTTCGATGGTTTTATTTTTCGCGCTTTGACCGTAAATTGTCCCTGAGTGAACGTGCGGTATTGTACCGTATCGGGCTTCATTTTCCATTGCACAAATGTAACGAAGGCATCCACGCCATCTCCGACGGAAACGGTATCGGTATTTCGTTTGGTGCGCGAGGGACTTCCCTGCGAAGAGAGAATTCCGAGGTGTGTCCATTCGGCGCTATCGGCAATGTTTATGGCGTATCGTCCCTTCTGTAAATATCCCACACTGAGCGTACTATCGAGGGAAAATGTATCCGTCGCAGTTTCCAACCCGACCACTTGCATATACCATTGTTTCGGCGCTCTATCAGAAGGTGTACCGAAAAAACTTCCGTCGTAATCTTCCAACGTCCGAATCGTAATTGTATGCGGTAGAAAATTGACGAAAGAAATTTCATTATATGTTCCGCTATCAGCGTATAAGGTAAACGAACTGAACGCCCCCAGCGTAGGAATTGAGTTACTATCAACACCTAACGCAATCCATCTCGCGCTGTCGTGTTGGACGGCAACGTAAATACCTTGATTAACGACCGCAACAAGCGACGTTTCATTCACACTTTCTACAAGATTTTCGGGTGCGATACTGTTTTTGTATAGTTTTAGCGGCCATTTCCGTACCACGCGGTCATACGACGTTTCAAATGAACCGTCAGCATCGTCAAGCATTTGCAGTTTAATACTTGTTACGCGGTAATTTCCGAAGTTGAGGGAAGTAATATTCTCTCCCGAGTAAACGATGACCGTATATGAAGAATCCGGTGCGGAACGTGCGTACCCTACTTGGAGAAGTTCACTCACTTTGTATGTTCCGTACGGTAAAACGGTGAACAAAAAATTTCCCGATTCATCAGAATAGAGCGTTGTATCATTTGTCCCATCGAGTTGTTCGATGGTGATTTGCCAAAAGGGGAGGGGACTTTCTTCCGGTTCACGGATTCCGTTCGCATTGATATCGTTGAATACATTTCCACCGATGGAGCCGAGATTAAAATTTCCGAAATCCATTCCCGTTTTATTTTCGCCGGTTGAAAGTTGAAAAGAATGTTTTCCGTTTGAAGGCGAAGTTCGCACCCAGCCGTTTTTTGATTCTTCGGTAACGAGATACGTTCCCTGTTTCAAACCGCTGAACGTGTATTGACCGTTCACGTCGGTGGTAAGGAATACCGTGGTTGTTTCGGAGAGAACAATTTTCGAAAGATAGATTGTCCAATCCGGTACGCCGGGTTCGCCTCCGTCAAAAACTCCATTGCCGTTGATGTCGTTATATTTTGTCCCTGCAATAGTTCCGTACGTAAAAGGAAAATCAATCCGGACATTATCAAACGCCCAACCTTCACTTTCGCGGTCAAATTCAGTACCAAAACGAAAACGAAATTGAACAGTTCCGATGTTTGCAAATCCTTGAAGGAGGAGTTTTGAATTTATCCATCCGTTCGAATGTGATGGGTAAACGGTCGAACTCCCTTTCCACAGTGGTCCGGCAATCGTATCCTCACCGCCGTAGAATATTGCGTTATCATTATACCAATTGAGGCCATTGGGGTCGTTCTCTGTTCCTAAAATGGCAAAAGGCTCACCGTTAACACTGTATTCAATCGCAGAACCATCTCCTTCGAATGAATTGGTAATTCCAAACTTGAAGTTATGATACAAACTTATTTCGGGGTCTTCAAATAAACTACGGAAATCAATGACGGGTGAAAGGACGAAAGAGTTTTGTCCTCCCGTATAATCTCCGGTAAGTTTTGTTACCCACGAGTTCGGTGGACTGTAGGCGGAATTAATTTGCGTTTTGGATGGCGTTCCTTTTTGCCAATCATTAGAGAGTGTAAACGCTCCCGTAAACCAACCACTATCTTTTGCGCTATCAAAATTTTCCATATAGGGAAACCGACTAACGTAATGTGTAACCGAGATTTTTTTTGAATACGTATCATTTGTCTGGTCATCATCCGCATTGTAAAACACGCGGACATATAATTCCTTTTCTCCCGCTGTAGTCGGTGTGTATGGGCTTGAAAACTGCAGAAGGATAGAACGTGGAGAGCCGCCCCATAAAAATGAGGGAGTAGAAAATGTTTCTGTTACTCCGTCATTGATTGAAGTGGGAACGGAGTTTTCTTTATACGTCAGTGTTACTGTTGCAGGAGGTGAGGTTGGTGGTGCGATTGAGGTAACAGTTGCTTGAATCGTCAGCGGTTTTCCAATAACGTACGGTTCATTGATGAGAATAACCGGTTGTACATAAAGGTCTTCTGATACATTTGGAATGTCGCCGATGCGGATATCATCGAGGTACAGATTATTTCCGTCTCCACCATAAACAGAAACAAATGCAAAGACACACTTATTATTATCAACTGAAGGGGGAAGGGGCGCTTTCAATGTTTTCCATTGCCCGGAATTTGGCGTGAAAAAATTAGAAGTAGTTGAAGTTTTCATTTCATTCGGTCCAAGTTGGAATACGGTATGATTGAAATTCCTTCCACTATCGGTTGAAAGCATAACATACAGGGAATCTTCCGCAAATGTTGTTTTCGCGTAAGCAATATCAAACACGATGGAATCGGGAGAGCCGGAAGTTCCTGTAAGCCCTGTAATAATTGGCGTGAGGAGTGTGTCGTACTCCGGCGCTGCCCAGTAATCATAAAATTTTACGACTACGGACGCTTCGCCGATTCCGTAACTGCTTCCGGCGAACGTTTTTTCCCACGTTAAGTCTTCATCGTCATTGATTATTGTCCATCCGGCAGGGGGAAACGTATTTCCTTCAAATCGTTCCACGAAATACGGTCCTGAAAATATAGATGTTGCCGCTCCCTTTTGAAGAGCAGGAGAAAAATGTTTTTTACTTTTTATCTTTGAAGGAGTTCGTTGGTTTGAAGAAAAAACTGTTCCGTAAGTGAAACAGCAAAGGAGGATAATGGAAATGAAGTAGCAATATTTTTTCATACTGATTTTCCCTTTCTATGTGGAATTATGATGCGGCACTCGGTTCATTCTAAAATAAAGAAAGCAGAGGAAAATTTTTCCTCTGCTTTCTACTCAATTTCAATTACTTTACAAGAACCATTTTTCGAACTTGCTGGAACGAACCATCGTTCACGGTAATGCGATAAAAATATACACCTGCGTTTAATGCGCTTGCGTCAAATGAAATTTCTTGAACGCCCGCTTCCAATTCTTCATTGTTCAATAATGTCGTTATTTCCCGTCCAAGCACGTCGAATATTTTAATCGTAACGAGCGCATCTTCGGGAAGGTCGAACTCAATGGTTGTTGAGGGATTGAACGGGTTCGGATAATTTTGACGCAATGAATACTTTGTCGGCATCGGTTCAAGGATTTCGGAAGGAAGTGTTATCGGTTCCGTTATTTTATCCGGTGGATTCAAAAAACTGATACTATCAATATGCACATCTCCCGTTACCACGTACGGGCTGCTGCTCACTGAACGGAGCGGGCTGGTAAATGCATGATTGACACGCGTTAAAATGGTGTCAAATAAATTCCACTGCGTAGAAGAAATAGAAGGATATTTTTTCCAGTACGAAAGTAAATTGTCCACGAGTGAAGCGAGTTGCCGTAATGTTTTTTTGTTATACGGGTTCGCAGTATCGCCGTCATCGTATTCAATATCTCCGAAAGTCGGGGGGGTGATTTCGACATCGCTTGCAGCAATATTTAATTTCAACGTCATCAGTTCGCCTAATAAATGGTTATTGTAAGCGGCGAGTTTTGGTCCCTTCTTTTCACCAACGAAAGCAACTCCGCCATAGAGGTCAAACCCTCGTGCTGCTCCGGTATGGGGTACAAATGTTGAAAGAGCTTTTCCTTTATCTAATCGAATCCAGCCGTAGGCAGTTGCGCTATCGGTACGAACCATTCCCAGCACCATTCCTCCGGGCGCTCCGGGCAATCCTTTTTTAATTTTAGGATATGCGCGGAAGAAAATTGTATCGCGGAGATTTCCCATATTCGGCGTTCCCCCTTTTTTAATTGCCGCGGGTTTTGTAGCAAGACTTTCTTGAATTACTGTCCGGTATCTCAATTTCTTCGCATCTTTGTAACGGACAGTGAGAATATCTGTTGATGTTCCTCCACCAATGCTGCTGCCGGTGATGTAAACGCCGGAGCGGGATGAATAGGCGGCAGGAATGTCATTATCATTCGCAACCCCGTTGTAATTCACACTCCAATCCGTATCGCCGCTCCCATCCAGTAAGATTAAAGTGTAGTTGAGACCATTACCAACTCCCGACGTTGCTCCAATCACGTACGGACTTCCCGCACCGATTACACCGACTCCGTTGTCATCGTCATTTCCGCTACCATTAAAAACAGAAACCCAGTTTTCGTCTCCATTCGATTGATTGTATCGAACCGTAACGATATCATTAAAACTTCCGGTTTGTAAACTTCGTCCGGTAACGAAGACTCTGCTGTTTGATTGCAAAGAAATACTGTTTGCTTGGTCGTCACCATTTGCACTACCGTTGTATCTTGATGCCCACTCAACCTCTCCTGAACCGTTCAAAAGAATGGTAGCATAATCATATCCTGTTAAAGAATCTTGGCTTCCACCGGTTATATAAATCTCTGAAGAAGTGCGAACAACCATAGCGCGCGCAATATCATTCAAATTGTCCGGTCCATTGTAACGGGAAATCCATGTTGTATCTCCCGTGGTCGGCACGTAACGAATAGTCAAATAGTCAAGCATTGTATCTGCGCTTGCACCGGTAACATATAATTCGGTATTTCCCTTCAACACCATCGCGGTAGGATAATCGGAGCCATTTGCAGGACCATTGTATTGTCGTTCCCATTGTAAAACACCGAGAATGTTATACTTCAGTGTTACGAAATCTAATCCGGTACCACTGCCGGTAATTTTTCCAGCAACAAAAACATTGAGAGAATCATTCACCGCTACGGCGACAGGGGCATCTTCGCCACCACCAGCACCCGTATATGTTACCGCCCATTGCTGATTTCCGGCAATATCATATTTCACTGTTGCAATATCTCCATTACTTACGCCGGTAACATAAACGTTTTCGGCTGAATCAATGGCAATTGCCGTTACTTTATCTACTGATGTTCCTCCGCCGGCATACGTTTTAGCCCACATTAGAGCGCCTTCCGGGGAGTATCGCAGTGTGATAAAATCTACACCCGTCAATTTTGAAGTAGTCCAACCTCCAACATAAGCATATCCTGAATCATCGGTAACCATAGCGGTACCTGCGCTTTTAATTCCCTTACCGGCGGAATAACGCGCAACCCACTGGCGAGCGAGTTGAGATTGGGATTCGATGTAGGAAGACAGTGTGAAGAAAATGAAGAAAAGAGAAAGTAAAAAAATACGCATAGGATTATGCCTTTCCGGAATTATAAGTGAATGGTTGAATATTAAGTGTGAATTGAAAAAACATTTGTTGCAAGATTTTATTTTTTGCTGGTGAAATATACAATTGTCGGCGTTATATATCAAGTTTCGGTGAAAAAGAAATTTACAAAGTGATAAGAGTCACGATAGAGAGCGGAAAAATCTTTCAGATGAAAACTAATTTCCGGAATTATCAGTGGTAGATTGGCTTCACTCTGTAGGGAATTTTATCGTCCACTCCGGCACGTTGAAATCCTCGTAATCGAAGCGCGCAACTATCACAAACTCCACACGCTTGTTCCTCATTTTGATAGCAACTCCAACTCAAATGGAGCGGCGCATTGATATCAATTCCTTTTTGAACAATTTCATTTTTTTTCAGATGGATGAGCGGTGTTTCAATCGTTATATCGGTTAATGGTTTTGTTCCCGTAGCAATAACCACATTGAACGTTTGGAAAAAAACTTCGCGGCAATCGGGATAGCCGGAAGAATCTTCCTCGACCGCGCCAATAAAAATTTTGTTTGCGCCGATAATTTCACTCCAACTCACGGCAATCGAAAGAAAATTTGCGTTGCGAAACGGAACATACGATGTGGGAATATCTCTCCGGTTTAAATCTGCTTTTGTTACCTCGATGTGTTCATCGGTTAAACTTGACCCGCCAATCTGTCTTAAATGCTGAACGTCAACAACAAGTTTGCGACTCACTCCGTAGTAAGAAGCGATGTCGTGAAACGATTGAAGTTCACGGCGTTCCGTTCGTTGTCCATAATTTAAATGAAGAAATGCGAGTTCGTACTCCTTCGATGCGATTGCTGCTGTAACACAACTATCCATTCCCCCGCTGACAAGCACAACGGCGAGAGGTTTTGTTAAATTACCTGAATGTGAGTGTTGGGAGGAGGAGTCCATAAATTTGTATAAGAAATATTCTCCGATAAAATAGGAAAAATTTTGACAGGAGATAACAAACACTCGGGGCGAATTTTAATGCGGGTATCTCCATAAACAAGCGCCAAAACCAACAAGGGTTTTTTGGTTGTGTTTCAGAGGTCTTTTCACCAAAACAACAATGACCAAAACCTTCAATGCTTTTTTACAGGACGCAGGAAAATTTTAATATCGTAAAACTTTATTGAGATACATCTTTATGGCTAAGGATTTTAGAGATGCCCATACATACTCATATCGTCAGAAAAAATGACCCTTTTTGTATAGGAAAATAAAATGGGTGACTCTCTTCAATTGGTTACGGAGTAGGCGAAACATTAGATCTTCAGAATTCGGCAGTTTATCCCATTTTTTTCAAATAAGAGCAAAACTCATGTTCATATCCATCGAATTTTATGATGTAATAGAAAGTAACGATTTTTTATTGTTTTTTGGCTTCAGAAAATAATTCAAACAAAAAACACTGTTTTTTCGCAAATTTCACAATTCCATATCGTTTTTGCACATGTTCGGAAGTAATTTGCACATGTCCGGAAGCCATCTGCACATGTTCGGAAGCAATTTGCACATGTCCGGAAGTAATTTGCACATGTCCGGAAGCCATTTGCACATGTCTGGATGTCATTTGCACATGTCCGGAAGCCATCTGCACATGTTCGGAAGCAATTTGCACATGTCCGGATGTCATTTGCACATGTCCGGGAGTAATTTGCACATGTCCGGAAGTAATTTGCACCTGTCCGGAAGCCATTTGCACCTGTCCAGATGTAATTTGCACGTGTCCGGAAGTAATTTGTACATGTCCGGATGTCATTTGCACCTGTCCGGAAGTAATTTGCAGATGTCTGGAAGCAATTTGCACATGTCCGGAAACCATTTACACTTATGCGACTACTTTCTGCACAAATGCATTTTCCGACAAAAATGCCGTTACTGTCAGCGAAACTACTTGCTTTGATAAGATGGGAATCAAAACTCCCGTCGAATTTCACGACAGAGTAAGCAAAAATAAATTCAGTGTTTCCAACACGTTGTTAATTTCATTCAGAGTTTTCCTGTTTATCTCGGTTTAAATGAGAAAGAGGTAGAATATAATTTCCGTAATAGATATTTTTCTCCTCTTCTAAAATTCATCATAGTGCAGCATTGACAAATAAACTTCTCAACTTTGAAAGAAATACTTTGCCCGCACTGAAATTTTACCTTTATTCTCCGACAATTTTTGAAAGAATCAACGGGAAGTACCGTTTGAGGGATGGTTTGTGAAGTAGTGGCATACTAATTGTTATTTCATTTCTTCGTATGAATCAGACCTATCTCGAGTTTCTTCTCTTTACATTTTTCTTTATAAACAACCATTATTAAATTATTGAAAGGTAAATTTTGCTATGGCAAATAGTTATGTGAATGAACTGATGGCGAAAGTAAAAGCCAAAAATCCCAACGAACCCGAATTTCATCAGGCAGTGCAGGAAGTCGTGGAATCGCTCTCGCTTGTTCTTGAGCGACACCCCGAATATCGCGCCGCGAAAATTCTCGAACGCATCATCGAACCGGAACGGGTATTGATGTTTCGCGTACCGTGGATGGACGACCAGGGAGAAATCCACGTCAACCGCGGTTACCGGATTGAAATGAACAGCGCAATCGGTCCTTACAAAGGGGGATTGCGTTTTCATCCTTCGGTTACGCTTGGCATCTTAAAATTTCTCGCATTTGAACAAGTGTTCAAAAACTCGCTCACGACTTTGCCTATGGGCGGAGGAAAAGGCGGAAGCGATTTCGACCCGAAAGGAAAAAGCGATAATGAAGTAATGCGCTTCTGTCAAAGTTTTATGACGGAACTCTCGCGGCATATCGGTCCCAATACAGATGTTCCCGCAGGAGATATCGGCGTGGGTGGTCGGGAAATCGGTTTTATGTTCGGGCAATACAAAAAACTCCGCAATGAATTTACCGGCGTTCTTACCGGCAAAGGACTTAACTGGGGCGGTTCGCTCATTCGTCCCGAAGCGACAGGGTACGGCGCTGTTTATTTTGCCGCAGAAATGTTAGGAACAAAAGGACAAACGCTCGCAGGAAAAAAATGTCTTGTCTCCGGCAGCGGCAATGTTGCGCAATACACGATTGAAAAAATAAATCACCTGGGCGGAAAAGCGGTAACGCTCTCCGATTCCAACGGGTACATTTATGATGAAGCGGGTATTGACGATAAGAAATTAAAATTCGTGATGGATTTGAAGAATGTTCGCCGCGGAAGAATAAAAGAATATTCCGATACCTTCAAGAGCGCGACATTTATTCCTTTTGATGCCAAACTCGATTACAATCCTTTGTGGAATCATAAAGCAGATTGTGCTTTTCCGAGTGCGACACAAAATGAAATCAACGGAAAAGATGCGCAGAACCTTGTGAAGAATGGCGTGTACTGCGTAGCCGAAGGAGCAAATATGCCGACGATGATTGACGGAGTGAATGTATTCCTGAATGCGAAAATTCTCTACGGTCCCGGTAAAGCGGCGAATGCTGGGGGCGTTGCAACTTCGGGATTAGAAATGTCGCAGAATGGTATGCGTCTATCGTGGTCGCGCGAAGAGGTAGATAACCGTTTACATGGAATAATGAAGAGTATTCATAAGACGTGCGTGGAAGTTGCGGAGCGATTCGGAACTCCAGGCAATTATGTGAATGGAGCGAACATCGGCGGATTCCTTAAAGTTGCCGATGCGATGCTCGACCAAGGATTAGTCTAACTCTTCCTTTGTTATGTGAATAAGAAAAGTCGGAGTGTGGTGAGAGCTGCACTCCGATTTTTTTTCTTTTCAGTTCATTTCAAAATCAATGCTTTTATAATCTTTCAGGTTTTCATTCACAATAACCAAATCAAATTCTTCAGGGTTATATTCCCCTCCCAGCCATTCCATAAGTTCTTTATACTCTTTCCCTTTTTTCTTTTTCAACGTGTCAAGCATATTGTAAAAACCCGGCAGACTTCCGCAATCTTCGGGAGGGCAGTTTTTTTCGCCCGCAATGCACACGGGATAATATTTTCCTTTTTCTTTTTCGAGAATTTTTTCAAAGACCAGTTCGTGCAGCCAACTATCTCCCATATCGTATTCGTACATTATTTGCATTTTCGGTTCAGTGAAAAATTCATTGAGAGGAATAGTTTTTTCATCTGCAATATCATCGGACTCGAAAATTTCGGGGTCGCCGATATAACTTTTTTTCTCGTAGATAAACTGATGCAGATGCCCATTGAACCAGCCCATTACATTTTGAATAATGAGATGCAAATCATAAAAGGTAATGTTATCGGGAACAAGAAACCTGCGCCAGATTTTTGGGTTTGAATATTTTAGCGTGATTTTGAATTGAAGGATGTTATTCATAATGTTATTTGTTTTTGTTCACTGTAATTGAAAATTTAGATGGAGTCCACTTCTCTCTATAAGTATCGAGCAATCGAAAAGTTTCACGATTTCTATTTGGTAAAGTGGACTCCATCTATCATCTATTTCACTTGCACTTGACCATTCATCAGCATTGGAAGAAGCCAATCGCGGAGTGTGGAAAGTGTTTGGTTTTGTTCAATATTTATTGAAATTTTTTGAATTGTTGGATTAATAATTTTATCAAAAGTTGAAAGCATAAACTTGTTGGGAATAATAAACTTTAAATCTTTTATCAAATCTTGAGAAAGATTATCACGAGCCGAACCAGAACTTACGTTTACTAAATACTTATACAAATCAGACAATGCAAATTTTAAAAAATTAGTGAAGATTTCTGATTTGGGAATTACTGCACAAACTGCTTGATTTGTGCAAGCGGGAATTAATAATAAACTAACTTTTCCAGCAGTAGCACCATACAATGCGATTAAAAGTATTTTAGCAGAAAACATTTTTGCACTTGAATTGTTCAATCCTTTTTCCGTAATATATTTATTGCCTTTTAGAATAAAAGGATTATTTAACTCTCCGCTATTTATCCAAGGAATATTTCCATTTTCATAGTATTCTGCTTGTGTAGATAAAGGAGTTCCACCAGAAGCAGTGTCAGCAAATTCTCCCAATGATTTCACTCCCCATCCTTCCGGAATTTCTCGTTTCAATTCTTTATTCCAAATCATTGTGCCGCCGCTTGATTTGTATGGTTTGCCATTTGCATTGGGAAAATCAAACTGCACAAACCAATAATCGTATAAAGTTTTTGCCATTGCTTCTAACTCTGCATTGATGCGATTGTTGAGTTCTATTTTGGAATCTAACGATGAAAGAACAGAAGCGATTTTTTGTTGAATAACTTTATCATTCGGAATTTCCAATTCTAAATTTCCAAGGTCGTTTGGATTAATAGAAGGATATGATGAAACATTATTTACAGCGATAGTGTGTAAATAATTCGTAATATTTTTTCTCGTTAAAGAGTAATAAAGAAATTTAGGTTCAATGTTTTTATCAACGACATCAATCGTCAAGAAACCAGTTGAAACTATGAAGTTATCTTCTGGATTTTCTAAAAAACCAAAATGTTCATGTTCCGGTCGAACTGTTGAATAAACAATGGTTTCTCTTTTTACTTTACGTTGCGCTCTACTTGGAAATGGAGCAATATTACTATCGAGTATTTGAATAGTATCAATTCTATTTCTTGTAATGTTGCTTGTATCTAAGTATTGAATTATTTGTGGAGAGTGAGAAGAACTAATTGTTTCAGCATTTAATTTACATACATCATTAACTACAATCTTTCTGCTTTTCATATCTGCAAACTTCCCAACTGTTTTTTAATTTCGCTCTCCAACTTTTTTGATTCAGCAAAAAGTGTATCCAAATTTTTCTTGTACGAATCCATTTTAGATGTGAACTCTTTTGGCGTTATGTCGGTGTATTCAATTTTCACTTCAAAATACTGTCCCGTGCTGAACGAATAATTTTTCTCTTTTATTTGCTCGTAAGAAACGACAACGGTAAAATCTTCTTGTGCTTTGTGTTTGTTAAACGTATCAATAATCAATTGTTCTTCATCGGAGGAGAGAAGTGTTTTTTGGTTCTTTCCTTCTTTTACGGTTGTGCCAAGTTTGGAAGCATCCATCAAAACGATATCTCCTTTGGTGTTTGCTTTATCAATAAACAACACAGAAACATTGGTGCCGGTGGTTGCAAAAATATTGCTTGGCATACTTACCACACCGCGCAGCATTTTTTCATCAATAAGTTTTTCGCGAATCTTTTTTTCAATACCGCTTTGCGCAGTTATAAATCCGGTGGGAACAACGATTGCCGCTTTTCCGTTGTGCGCAAGCGAATACATAATGTGCTGAATGAACAGAAGATAAATTGCCATTTTATCTTTATCCTTATTCGGAATATTCGGAACGCCGGCAAAAAATCTTTTCTTGTGTGTATCGCTTGCCAATGTTTCTCTATCGTCGCTGAAATCAGTTTTGAACGGCGGATTGGAAACAATGAAGTCGAATTTTTTTAAATCATTTTTTTCATCATTGATGTGGAACGGATTGGTGAGCGTGTTTCCTTTAATCACATTATGGAGTGAATGCACTAAATTGTTTAAGATTAAATTCAACCGAAGAAACTCGGAAGATTTTTGTGAAATATCTTGCGAGTAAATCGTGCATTTATCTTCGCCAATTTTATGCGCTAACGAGAGCAACAAACTTCCCGAACCCGCAGCGGGATCGTAGAGGATAACACTTTTTACCGGAGAAGGCGCAAGAATGTTCGCCATAATTTTTGCAACTGCCGGCGGCGTGTAATACTCGGCGTATTTACCGCTGTCTTTGTTGTAATCTTTAATGAGGTATTCAAAAATGGTGGAAAAAAAATCATACTTTTCTTCAAACACCGGCTCAAAACTAAACGCAACAAGTTTGTTAATAATGGCTTTGCAGAACGGCGATTTCTGATTTGCTTCAATAATGTACGGCGAAAGTTTATCGAACAACCGAATTTTTTCTGCGCCAATTGTTGCCACGGAAAAAAGTTTAATATTGAAATCGGCAATATCAATAAGCGTATCATCGAACACGGTTGCAAAATCGCCCTCGTTTTGTTTGTTGAAAAGGTAACTGATGAAATGAGTTTTTTTCAGTTTTGCCGCACGCTCACCGATTTTCACCAGCATATATTCATAATCTGCTTTCGCCATTTTCTGAATATCTGCTTCAATGTTGCTGCTGTTTTTTAAATCTTTGTTTGCATTTCTTGCTTCGTGTAAAAACTTATCGTTCAAAAATTTGTAGAGGAATACTTCGGTAATAATTTTGTATTCGCTTCCGGCATTCGCCAATCCGTAATTACTGCAAATGGTTTTTAATCCGTCAATGAGTTCTTTTGTTTTTTCTCTTTGTTCTGTGTGGTTTGTCATTTATTTAAAATATCGTTCGCATAAAATTTATTTTTTCTTTTTCTTCTTGCTGCCTTCTTTCAATCGCAAAACAGATTTTGCATTCAATGATGTTACAACTTTTTTCCCTGTTCTTGATTCCAATTCTTTTCTGGCTACCCGTGCAACATCACCGCCTTGTTTTGCAACTTTTTTACTGTCTTCAAAATCTTTAGGGTTAACTACTGCTGAAATATCTTTCGTAGATGCTTCTGCAAGCATATTCAAAATGAGTTCCGTGTTGGTCATATTATCCCGAAGATTTTCCTTTTTCAATCCTTTCAAGATTTTATATTCCTTGGTTGTTTTATCGCTCCATGCTTTGGTGATGATATCAGTAAGTGTTGCGAATTGAATGCCTTCTTTCAATCCTCTTTTCTTCCATTCGTCGGTGAGTTCTTTTCTAATCTCAATGCTTTTCAGTCGCTGGTTAATCCAGTTTTCAGAATAGCCCAATTGCAGATATTCTTTCAAAGCCCTGTCAATAGTGAGTTCAGGGTCTTGCATTTCATCCAATCGTTCAGATGCAACTTTTGCAAGCCAAAGTTTAAATGGTTCTGCTTTGGGTGATGGAATGGATTGTATGAGACGGAACAATTGTTCGGTGTCGGCAACATCAGTCATTCGCATTTTGCCGTCTTCAGCCGCCATTTTCAACTGTCCGATTTTTTCGGACAGTTCACTTCCTTCTTTTTTGAGTTTGGCTTTCAGATCACTCCAATATTTTCTTGGTCTATCGGTGCCGGTAAGAATTTCAATGACATCAATAATTGATAAATACCATTTCTCTTGCTCTGCATCCCAAAGCGTTCTTACCTTTTTTTCTTCAAATATTTTTATGGCTGTTTGTTGTTCCATAGTAATTTAATTTTTTTTTTGATTCTCAAATTGCTCGTTCGTAAAAGTATTCGTTTACTAACGTATGATTGATAAATCGAATTGTATCGAGATTTGTGATACCTTTTTTTTCGAGAGTTTCTAAAATGGTTCTCTCGGTTACTTCTGAAAAATAATCCTGATTGCTTAACATAGATTGATTGTTCGTGATGGTTACATCTGTTTTGTGTTTGATGTTCAATAAAACTTCCTGCAAAGTAAACTCAGAGTTAAAAATATTCAGGTTGTTTTCATTGATGCGTTTATGGATTTTAGCAAACTTTGTGTCATTCTCATATTTGGCTGCAAGTTGAGTGTCTTTGTTGTTGAGTGTATTCGCCTGTTCATAAATGTTTTTCAAATTCTTAATTGCTTCATTCATTTCCTCCGAAGTCAATTCTTCGATGTTCTTCTTTTTGAATACGCGTTTGAGTTCTTCAAATAAGGAAATGAACATCGGATCTTTCTTGTCAAAGTTTCCTTCTAATTCTTTTCTTGCTCTTTCCAATTCTTCTCTGAATTTATCCGCAATCTGCAATTCATGCGTTGCAATTTTGCGGAACGTAAATTGCATTTTCTCCAAAGCAATGTTTAATAAGTTAGTATTATCGGTAGCATTTTCAAGATTCTCTTTCAGATTGATAATATCAATTCTTCTCGTTACTTCTGCATAGAGTTTATTCACAATGTCAAAGGAGAACTTTTCGAGCAGTTCAGTATAACCCATTATTTTAATAATGTTGTACAAACTCCGCAAGTTTTCTAAACATTGTTTGATTTCGTTGATTTCTTTTTTATCCGTAATCTTGCTAACAACTTTTTGAAATTCTTCCAGATTGGAAAAGTCATACAAGAAAAGTTTTTCTCGTATCTCGGCTATTTCAGTATCAATTTCTTCTGCCGATTTAAATAGATTGGAATACTCTTTTACTTCATCGCCTAATTCCGCTTGCAATTCTTTGAAATATTCTTTATTCGTTTTATCAAACTCTTTGCGGATGTCGGCAAAGTCAACTACATAGCCATATTTGAAATTCTTGTACGGTCGGTTTACTCTTGTCAGCGTTTGCAATAAATTATGTTCTTTTACAACTCGTGTCAGATACATTTTTTTAAGTCGCTTTTCGTCAAAACCGGTAAGCAGCATATTGTAAACAACAAGCAAATCAATTTCACCTTGTTTAAAAGCGGATTGATTGTCTTTTCTTATTTCTTTTGTATCCACATCGTATAGAATAAGTGCAGCATTCAATGGTTTATCTTCATATCGTAAATACAAAACCGAAGGTTCCGCCGCAATGCGATAATTTGTCTTCGGTGTTTCTTCAATTTGTTTAGCAATTAATTCTTTCGCTTGATTATGCTTTTGTAGTTCTTCAAAAATCATTTTCGCTTGTTCCGAAGAATCGCAAACAATCATTCCGCCAATGGAATTGTCTAATTGATTTGAACGGCTTTGTTTAAAATCATCGATAATGTATCTAACTAATGGCTCAACGAATTTAGGATGGGCAAATACTTCTCTTTTTGTAAGTGTGCCTTGTTCAGTTTCTATCTGTTTTAAAATATCTATTACTTCATTTCTAAACTTTGTTTCAATTGCTTCCCGAATCAATTTCAACGTATAACCATCAGCAATAGATTTGTTGTAATAATATTTATGAAAATAATCGCCAAAAATTTCCTTGCTTTTGTAATCACCGGAAATTAACGGAGTTCCGGAAAGACCAATCAAAACTGCATTTCTATCGGAAGTAATTAAGTTGGAAAGAAAAGAACCTTTCGGATTATAACTGCGGTGAACTTCATCAAGGAAATAAATTCGTTGAACATTCAAATGATAATCGGCTACTTGTGAAATGGATTCAGTAGAAAATTTCTGAATATTGACTACGGTTATTGTTTGCACACCAATATTCTTTGCCGTCGCTCCGGCTGTTTGAATATTTTTTATGAAATCATCTTTTGAACTCACGAGTTCAACTTTTAAACCTCTGCTTTCAAATTCATTTTTTGCTTGTGTTGCTAAATCAAGTCGGTCAACAATAAAATAGAATTTGGCAATAGTGTTGTGCTGTTGGTAATAATCGCGTAAATAAAAAACATTGAAATATGCAAGCGCAGTTTTTCCGCTGCCTTGTGTGTGCCAAATGATTCCTTTTTTGATTCCGCTTTTTAATTTGCTTTCGATTGCTAATGATGCAAACAATTGCGGATAACGCATTATTTGTTTTTCAATTCTGTTGCCGACTGTATCGGTGCTGTTTACATAAGCAATTCCATATTTCAGAATGGTTTTAAAACGGTTTTTGCTTAATAACGAAGTGATTATTCTGTTTGTAGGAGAGGAGGTATTTTTGTTGGTTTCGTATTCAACCGTTCCAAAAATTGATACAAGATTATTGTCAAGTAATATTTGTTTTTCTGCTTCTACATTTTCCTTAGGAATGTTTTGAAGTAATACAGTGTCTTCTTCTCTAAAGCAGTTAAACTTTACTTGGTCAGTATCAGGAGTTGCATAAAAAGCGCCTTGAATCGGCGTAATTGATTCTTCATCATACTCTTGATTGTTGGAGAAAATCAACAACTGAGTAATGTTCATGAATTTTTTGAACTTTGTATTTTTGAATCTTGTGTGTATTCGGTTGCGTTCATCTAAAATTCCTTCTCTATTATTTGGTTTCTTCACTTCAATAAAAATCAACGGCATTCCGTTTATCAAAATAGTAATGTCCGGTCGAAATTCTTCTTCACCATTTTTGTACGTGAGTTCGGTTATAACATTGAATAGATTGTTCTCGAAATTTTCAAAGTCAATAAGTTTGCAGTCAAAATCACCACATAAACTTTTATAAAAAACTTTTCCTACATCATTATTATCAAGTTGAATATTGAGTTCAGAAATGAAAGACGCAATTTCTCCATCGGTGTATTCCTTGTTGTTAATTCTTGAAATACCTTCTTTGAATTGTGAAATGAAAATATTCGTATCAGCATGAATATTGTTCATTTTCGATTTCGGTAAAAATATATATCCCAATCGTGTAAGATGTACGATAGCAGGAATTTTTACTCTTGAATCTTCGTTAAATTTCACTGTAATATCTTTGCAAATGTAGGTAATTGTTCTGCTTTTTACTGAATGATAATTATCGTATTAACTCCATTGCCAACCGTACAATCCTTTCACACAACTGCGGAAATTCAATTCCAACAACTTTCGCTGCCTTCGGAACTAAACTTGTTGATGTCATTCCGGGAATGGTGTTCACTTCCAAACAGTACAATTCTCCGTTTGGCTTTAAACGAAAATCAGTACGGGCAAATCCTTTACATCCTAGAACGTTGAACGCTTTCAATCCTTGTTCCTGAATTTTTAGAAATGATTCTTTTGGTAATTCTGCAGGACAAATATATTCTGTTTCCCCTTTGGTGTACTTGCGTGTGTAATCGTAGAAACCCCCTTTCGGTTTTATTTCAATGATGGGCAACGCTTCATTTCCCACAATTGGAACGGTGAGTTCTCGTCCTTCGATAAATTCTTCGAGCAAGACTTTCTCGGAATATTGAAATGCAAGTTCGATTGCCGGAATAAGTTTTTCTTTTTCAGTAACAATGCTCATTCCAATTGTTGAGCCGCCGTCATTTGGTTTTACAACACATGGAATTGGAAACTCCATTACTCCACTTCTCCACTTCTCCATTTCTTGCTTTTCAATCACTTTCCACTTGGGCGTTGCAATTCCATTTCTTTCAAATACCACCTTCGCCATTGCTTTGTCCATTGCGAGCGAACTTGCAAGAATATTTGAACCGGTGTACGGGATCCCGCGCAACTCCAACAATGATTGCATTATTCCATCTTCCCCGTATTTTCCGTGCAATGCAAGAAAAACAATTTCTACATTATCGAGCAGAGAAGAATTAACACACGCAAAATAATTTCGCGTAGGAAAATTGGAAAGTTCGGAGAGCGATGGAGGAATTTCTGCAATGTTCTGCGGAAGGGATTCGAGAAAATTGTTTGGCTGCTCGTTTCCAAATGTAGGGTCAATCGCAGTTACGTTGTGTCCCAATTCACGTAAGGCATTGACAACACTTCTGCCCGATGCGAGCGAAACATTGCGTTCTGGAGAAATTCCACCGAGGAAAACTGCGATGTTTAACAAGGTTTGCGGTTCCTGCCCGCCTTTGGCGAGTGAAAGGTTTGGGGTTTGAGTCATTAAAATTGAAAACGGATTATTTTTTCGGCAGAAATATACCGAAACAAATAATCCGCTCTCAAAAAAAAATATCGGGATTGAAATTATTTCATCAGAAGCATTTTGGTATTGCTCACATCACCGCTATTTCTCCACCAAACATATCTGCTTATATTTGTGCATAAAATTTTATGAAAACAATTTCCTTCTCTCAACTTTCTCAACGTACAGAGTCGTTTACTCCGCTCTTTCTCGATTATCTCAATAATTTTTCTGCAGTAGAAAAATATTATAACGGAGATTATCGTTCACCGGATGCATTTCGGAAGAATCTTGAAACGCTTCGCTTCCCGCAGGAAACACGGAATGTGCTGGCGAATGTGCTTCTGGAACAAGCGCAACAGTATCACGCGAAATCAAAAGCGTTTGAGAATATCGAGTTACTGAAAAAAGAAAATACGTTTGCTGTTGTTACCGGACAACAAGTCGGGATATTCCTCGGTCCGCTTTACACGTTGTATAAAACGCTTACAACAATCAAACTCGCAGAAAAACTTTCAACAGAATTTCCTGAATATAATTTTGTCCCCGTCTTTTGGATGGAAGGGGAAGACCACGATTTTGCCGAAGCGAATTCGCTCACGATGCTCGACACTGAATTTCAACCGAAGAAATTTACGTACAACATCGGCGGCATTCCCCACGAGGAAAATCTTGGCGCGGTGGGAGAAGTAATTTTCGATTTTTTCTTTAACGATTTTAAGACTTCGGTTTTCGGTTTACTTTCTAAGACGGAATTCAGCGAAAACGTTCTCCACGTTTACTCGCAGTGCTATCGCGATGGAGTTTCTTTCAACATGGCATTTGCTCAATTGATGAATGAATTGCTGGGGGAGAGCGGACTTATTTTTCTTTATCCGAATGACTGGCGGCTGAAAAAAATAACATCAACACTCTTCAAAAAAGAGTTGGAGGAATTTCCCCGTTCTTCGCAATCCATCATCGAACGAAGCGCGGAGTTAGAGGAGAATTACCACGCACAAATTAAACCACGCGCACTCAACCTCTTTCTTTTTCACAACGGGAAACGGCACGCCATCGAACCAACGGAAGGAAAATTTTTCCTGAAGGGGACGCATACATTTTTTTCCAAAGAAGAATTGCAAACGATGCTTGAAACAACACCGGAAAGTTTTTCTCCCAACGTAGTTCTTCGTCCGCTCTGTCAGGATACATTATTACCCACGATTTCGTACGTCGGGGGACCATCGGAGATTGCATATTTCGCGCAACTGCAACCGTTGTACGAATACTTCGGAGTAGCAATGCCGATTATTTACCCGCGTGCAAGCATTACGCTCATCGAACCGCGCGTTGTAAAATTTGCCGAGAAATATCGATGGGAATATGCGGAGTTGTTGAATGACCGGACAGCATTGACAAAACAATTCAGTAATAAACTTTCGGAAGTCTCACTCGAAGAAATATTCATCAACAAAGAGAAACAGATTCTTGCTGAATTGGAAACGCTTCTCCCTTCACTTCAAAACACGGATGCAACATTATCCGGAGCGTATGAAACCGCGAAGAATAAAATTTTGTATCAACTCTCTTCGTTGAAGGAACGTGCAATGGCGGCACAGCAAAAAAAACAGAGCACCAGTATTCAACAACTCGAGAAAGCCGCTAATTCTGTTTTTCCGAATGAACATTTACAGGAGCGAACGCTCAACCTGCTCTATTTCCTGAATAAGTACGGATTGGGAATGGTGGAAAAAATTCGGAAGGAAATTTCGATGGATACTTTTGAGCACCAGTTGGTAGAAATCAATCTGTAATAAGTGCGCCCCTAATACTATTTTCGATTTACCGCAAAGAGCGCAAAGTAAATTCGCAAAGGACAATAAAATCTCAAAAAATCTTCGACAATACTTTATGTCCTTTGCGGTTAAGTTCGTTTCTGAGTTTTCTAAATGTGTCCATAAATTAGTAAATCACTTTCTCTAAACACAATCCTTTTGCCGGTGCGGATTGTGAGGCGTTGCTTCTATTGTGCGAGTGAAGTATCGTTGAAAATTCCTCCAGCGTAACTGCATCGCGCCCCACATCCACCAACGTTCCAACTAATGTGCGCACCATTCCGTGCAGAAAACGATTTCCCCGAATCGTAAATTTCAGGAATGGCAATTCTCTTTTCCATTCTGCAGAATAAACAGTACACGCGGTATTTTCCTGTTCGGAAATATTTTTACAGAAGGAAGAAAAATTATGTTCGCCGGAAATCTGCACCGCGGCGGCATTCATTCGTTCAATATCGAGAGAGAAGAAAAATTCCCAGCAAAATTTTCTGTGCAAAGCGGAGGGCTGCGTCGCGATGGTGTAAACGTATTCCCGTTCCCGCGCACTGTAGCGTGAATGAAACTCCGGAGGTACATTTTCAACGGAGAGGATGGCGATATCTTCCGGAAGTAATCCATTTAAAGCGGAGAATATTTTTTCGTTAGCGAGAGGAGTTTCGGTGAGAAAATTTGCAACTTGCCCTTTTGCGTGTACTCCGGCATCCGTTCTTCCTGCGCCAAGAAGTGAAATGGTATGCTGCAATACCTGTTCTAAAATTTTTTCTATTTCTTCCTGAACAGTCCGTTGCTGAACTTGCTTTTGCCATCCGAAAAAATTTGTCCCGTCGTATTCGACAACAAGTTTGATATTGCGCATTCGCTCCTTAACGTAAAGAGTGGGAGAACATCAGCTGTATTCCGTGTGAGGTGGGAAAGGTTGCGGTCGCCATTGGTTGCACATGCAACTGGAGCGACGACTGAAGATTTTTATTCGAAGAGGAAACTGCAAGTCCTGCATTTACCGCGCTGGCAATGCGGTTGAGAATTAATCCCGTTGCAACAAATTTTAAGTTGTTGAAGGCGAGGTCGCTATCTATGCGCATTTGACGGTATTCTCTTCGCGTTGCCTCCGATGTCCAGTTCCAATAATACTTTGATTCAGGGAGATACAGTTTATCCGTTTGTCGTTGAAGCAGTTTCGCGTTGTTGTATGCTTCGAGCGAGGAATAGTTTCCGATGTTGACAAAGAACTTATCATCTTTTCCGGAAAGCGACACATCGGCATTTTTTTTAGCAAACTGCCGCGCATCGTTTTGCACCCACGATGCATACGAATAGAATCCGCCGTATGTTAACCAAAGTCCCGCATCGGCGAGCATAAAATATTTCCCCGATGAAAAATTCCCCGAGTACAATTCACCTAATCCCGGAAGAACAAGAGAGAGAAACACTGCTAACGGCGGACTCTTTTTTGAAACAGAGGTTTGCCGATTATCTTCGGGAAAGGATTGTTGTCGAATCGGAGTGAAGGATTGGGTATCAAAAAAATGTTGAGCGTGGAATGAACCGGTTATTGGTTCCTGCGAAAAACATTTTTCCGTAATGAAGAACGAAACGAGAAATGTAAAAATGAAGTGGTTGAGTTTCATACTGTTGCAAAAGTTAGTTGCGATGTATTTTTCTGAACATTATTTTTCTTGAGATAAGTTCCATTTGTCGCGTTACCGAAGCAATGTTCTTCCCCCAGTGATTGAATGTGAACGGGAATTATCGTATTGACGAACTCGTCTGTTGCGGGAATCTCCACACGAACATAGTTTGAAGTAAACCCGGAAAAATTCTCTCCATCGCTTTTTTGTTCTACGAGAACATCAACGGTGGAACCGACAAACTTGGAATAAAAATCGCGCCGTTTTTTCTGACTTAACAATCGAAGTGTTTCATTACGTTTGAACCGGATTCGCGGCTCAATTTTCTGGTGTGATTCAGCGGCTACCGTATTCGGACGTTCAGAGTAGGTGAACACGTGTAGATACGAACAGGGGAGAGCGATGAGGAATTGCCACGTCTCTTCAAAATGGTTTTCTGTTTCACCGGGGAATCCAACGATAACGTCAACACCGATTGCGACATCGTTATCTTTTGATTTGAGATAATCAACGACGCGGCGGTAATCATCGGTACTGTATCTGCGCCGCATTTGTTTGAGTATTTCATCACTGCCGCTTTGAAGGGGAAGATGGAAGTGCCGGCAAAATTTTTCCGACGAATAAACAAAATCAATAATTTCTTTTGTCAGGAGATTTGGTTCAATGGAACTGATACGAATTCGCGGAACGTCCACTTCATCAAGTGCCCGTAGCAATTGAAGGAATGAGGTCCCGTTTTTTCTTCCGTAATCTCCAACATTCACTCCCGTAAGAACAATTTCTTTATATCCCAAAGAAACAAGTTGGCGTGCTTGCAACACTGTTTGGTCAATGGATTGGCTTCTGCTTTCCCCGCGTGCGAGAGGAATAGTGCAAAATGAACAGGTATAATCGCACCCATCCTGCACTTTTAAGAATGCACGGGTTCTGTTTCCTGCTTCGGAAGAAAACGCGGGTCCGAAATCATTTGCTTCGCCGATGTCCGAAACAAAAATTTTTGTAGTATCATTTTTTTCAAACGAAGAAACCAAATCAAACAACTTAAATTTTTCTTTAGCGCCTAAGACAACATCCACACCGTCAATGGATGCAATTTCTTCGGGTTCGAGTTGAGCGTAACAACCGACGACAGCAACGAATGCGCGAGGAGAAGTTCGCAATACACGGCGAATCCATTGTCGCGCTTCTCTATCCGCACGTTCGGTTACACTACAAGTATTCAAGACGACAACATCGCACGGTGAATCTGTATCGCCGATTTGAAATCCACGCGAAACAAATTCGTGTCCCAACGCGGAACTTTCGGTAAAGTTCAGTTTACATCCAAGCGTATGGAATGCAACACGGGGCTTTTCGGTTTGGAGTTCTGGATTCATTATGATAAACGTGTTCTCAATAAAAGAAAAAAGAGTTGCCTTGCGACAACTCTTTTTCTTTCAATAGGGATTTATTCGGGTAACGATTCTTTCTGAACAGAGGGCTCTGTTTCAGGCGAAAGCATTACATCATCAAGCGGTACTTCGGGAGTGAAATCCAGAAACATATCCGTTTCGGTGAATTCAATCTTCGGAATCGGTGCAGAGATAACTTCCTTCAGCGTGATGGAGGGTAAGTGATGCGCCTGCACATATTCGTCAATCGTTTGCTGGTCTTTCGCCTTCAAATATTCGAGCACGGAAAGCACGATACGTTTATTTTCTTTATCGAACTCCAGCACTTTCATATGCAAAACATCGCCGACCTGAAATTTTTCGGTAATGTTTTTCACGGGTGATTGTGAGAGATGCGAGGCAGGGACAAATCCATCAACTCCCATCGGAAGTTCAACGATAAGTCCTTTCCCCTCGATATTCCGCACAACGGTGCCTTCCGTTTCGGCGTTGAGAGCGTACACGTTCTCCAGCGCTTCCCACGGATTATCTATTAACTGCTTGTGACCGAGTGAAATACGTCGTTGTTCCACGTTGATTTCCATTATCTGTACGTCAATTGAATCGCCGCGTTTGATTATTTCACCGGGATGGCGGATTTTCTTTGTCCACGAAAGGTCGGAGATATGGATTAATCCATCAACGCCTTTTTCCAGTTCAATAAATGCGCCGAAGTTTGCCAACGTTTTCACGATACCGAGATGACGCGAACCGACGGGATATTTTTCCATCAGTTTGAACCACGGGTCGGGCTCGAGTTGTTTCATACTGAGAGCAAGTTTCTTTTCATCTTTGTTTAACTCAACGACTATTGCTTCTACGGTTTGACCTAAAGCAACTATCTGGGATGGATGTTTGATATGTTGCGTCCAACTCATTTCTGAAATATGGACTAACCCTTCCACACCCTTCTCGAGTTCCACAAACGCGCCGTAATCCGTCAAAGAAACAACACGTCCTTCAACTTTCATACGAAGTGGGAATCGTTCTTCAATATTTTCCCACGGGTGCGGTGTGAGTTGTTTCATCCCAAGCGAGATGCGTTTTTTCTCCTGGTCGAAATCAAGAACGACGACGTTCACTTCTTCATCGAGTTTGATGAAGTCCTGAACGGTGGTAATTCTGCCCCAGGATAAATCGGTGATATGGACAAGTCCATCAACGCCGCCGAGGTCAACAAAGATACCAAAGTCCGTAATTGCTTTTACGTGACCTTGTAATACTTGTCCCTTTTCGAGACTTTGAATAATTGCTGCGCGTTGTCCTGCCATTTCCTCTTCAATAAGTATTTTATGGCTAACGACGACATTTTCATACGGGTGATTGATTTTCACGACGCGGACATCCAGTACTTTTCCGATGAACGAATCGAAATCGCGAACGGGACGAACGTCTATTTGTGAACCGGGAAGAAATGCTTCTACGCCGAGTAAATCAATGACGAGACCCCCTTTAATTCTACGCATAACGGTTCCCTGGAGAACTTCCCCTTTTTCGGAGGACTGTGTGATGCGTTTCCATACGCGCATAAACTCAGCGCGTTTCCGTGAGACGATTAAACGCCCATCTTTGTCTTCTATTTTTTCGATGAAGACTTCGACGGGGTCGCCAATGTTTAAATCGGCAAGGTTGGTAAATTCCGCAATCGGGATTCTTCCCTCGGATTTGAAGCCGATATCCACGGCGACAAAATCGGTTTCAATCGCAAGAATTTTTCCTTGAAATATTTCCGCTTCTTTTACTGCGGAGACGGAGTTTTCATAGAGTTTCATCATCGCATCGTGGTCGCTTTTATCATAATCGCGTTCACGAATTGCAACGAGGCGGCTGCTACGGGAGCGTTCCGGTACTGGACGTGATGAGGATGAAGGCGCCATTGATGCGGCGAATTCGCTCATTATTGTAGGTTCTTGAAGTGTTGTTTCTGACATAATAAATAAATGCTGTTGTGAGCGTTCACAACGGAATGCATTTGGTTTGTACTATTTCCCTCGAACAAGAAATCATCAAACAGTGTTGAGAGAAACAGGATGTTTGTAAAATAACTATGATGATTTGAAAACTTATGGCTACCTCTAAAAACTATATGCAAACAAAAAATTTTACCACTGAGACACTAAGACCACTAAGAAGCACTAAGAATTTTAGTTTTCTTAGTGAAACTAAGTGCCCTTAGTGCCTTAGTGGTGAGTTTTTAGAGCGCCCTTATTATTCTTTGCTTTTAATAACGTTCCGCGCTTGTGTAACGATAAACTCTACCTGTTGTGCGAATGTCATATTCGTGGTATCCAGTTCAATCGCATCGTCTGCTTTCGTCAACGGGCTTAACCTTCTTCCCGAATCTTTTGTATCGCGCACGTGAATTTGTTTTTGCAGGTCTTCGTCCGAAATAAGAATTCCGGATTCCTGTAATTCCTTTTGCCGCCGTTTTGTTCTTGCCGCTTCCGAAGCGATAAGGAAAATTTTTACCTCCGCCTTCGGAAAAACAACCGTTCCGATATCGCGCCCCTCCACCACCACGCCGCCTTCTTTACCGAGCCGGCGTTGTTCTTCCACCATTTTTGTTCTCACACATTCCAGCGCGCTGATGGCGCTTACGGCATTGGTAACATCGTGAGAACGGATTTCGTTCGTTACCTCCTTATTATCGAGCAGAACGCGGAACGTTTTTTCTGCGGGTTGAAAAGAAATGAACGTCGAGGCGAGCAATGTGCGTATTGCTTCGATGTCGTTTTCGGAAATCTTCCGTTCGATAATTTTTAACGTTATTGCTCTGTACATTGCGCCGGTATCAATGTACACGTACCCCAACGCATCAGCTACGGCTCGCGCGGTGGAACTTTTTCCCGCTCCTGCGGGACCATCAATTGCTACAACGATTTTTTTCAATCAATGTTTAAAAAAATTTGGCGATAAATTTACAGAAATTTGAGGGAAATAAAAACGGAATGAATGAAAAAAAATCCTGCCGCACATTGTTTTTTCACCCAATACTAAGATAATGCGGAATGCTTGAAAGAATCCTTTGCAAAACCTAAATAAAAAAATGTAACTGCAAGCGCAAGCGAAACAGTCTTCTAAATTTTATCCCGATGTGTTGGATTACTTCACCGCATCCCGACCGCCCAGACTTCAAAGGAAAAAATAATTTCAAGACATCGGTTTGTTATTTTTTTGTTCAGAAACTAACTTTTTTCACTTTCCGGAATTCCCCTCGCTCAATGCGGGGAAGTTCTCACGCTTTGCGGGGAAGTTCTCACGCTTTGCGGGGATGTCCTCACGCTCTGCGGGGATGTCCTCACGGTTTGCGGGGATGTCCTCACGCTCTGGGGGGATGTCCTCACGCTCTGCGGGGATGTCCTCACGCTCTGGGGGGAGGTCCTCACGCTCTGCGGGGATGTCCTCACGCTTCGCGGGGATGTCCTCACGCTCTGCGGGGATGCCCTCATGCTCTGCGGGGATGTCCTCACGCTCTGGGGGGATGTCCTCACGCTCTGGGGGGATGTCCTCACGCTTTGCGGGGAAGTTCTGACGCTTTGCGAAAATGTTCTGACGCTTCGTTTTACACCGAATGAAGAAAATGGTACTGGTGAAGTGGGACAAGAATGATTCTTGCCCTACGGTAAGACGATTTCAGTCCCAAAGGGATACCTTTGGTAAAATGAAGTCGCCTTTTTGTTTTCCTACGGGAAATTCTGTAAATGATTTACTTATTGCTCGTATATTTGCCAATCATTTATGCGCAAACTCACGTACGACGAAATTGCAACACAACGATTTTCAGCAACCGAACTGGAAAAAGCACAACGGTTTCCCATTTCCGTTATCGTAGAAAATATGCGGAGCGCGTATAATGTCGGTTCTATCTTTCGTACATCGGATGGCGCACGCATTGAGAAACTCTATCTTTGCGGACATACGCCCCATCCTCCGCATAAAGACGTTGAAAAAACTGCGCTCGATGCGGTTACATCGGTTCCGTGGGAGTATGAAAAAAAGACGACGGGAGTAATAACAAAACTGAAAAACGAGGAAGTAACAATTTGCGTACTCGAACATACAGATTTCAGTATTCCGTATTATCAACTTCTTCCGTCACATTTTCCACTTTGTCTTGTGGTCGGAAATGAAATCGCGGGAGTCTCACCGGAAGTGATTGCCGCGGCGGATTGCGCAATTGAAATCCCGATGTATGGAATGAAACAATCGCTCAACGCCGCCTCTGCCTACGCAATCGCAGTTTTCGATTTGATACGAATTTTACAAACACAAAGATGATGTTTCGTTTTATCGTTCAATTATTTAAACACAGAGAACACAAAGAATTTTCGCAAAGAACACCAAGAGCAGTAATTCCAAATTTTGTGAACTTTGTGCCTTCTCTGTGTTCTTCGTGTTTGAATTAATTTTTATCTATGTCTCGTAGTGTATTTTGGGAATGTCCCCATTAGGCACATCAATTTTTTTTAGAACTATTCCCCATGACGATATTTACCTCGCTACCAGAAATGCAGCAACTCGCCGAACGAATCCGGCAACAAGGAAAACGTATCGGCGTTGTTCCCACAATGGGCGCGCTGCACGCGGGACATTTATCGCTCATTCAACACGCGCAGGAAAAAACCGATATTGTTATCACCACTATATTTGTTAACCCAAAACAATTCGGACCAACGGAGGATTTTGAGAAATATCCGCGAGATATTGACCGTGACGTAAAGATGATTGAAGAATGTGGGTGCGACATCGTATTTATACCAAAGAAGGGAGAGATGTATCCCGAACAATTTGCAACGTTTGTGGGAACGGAATCGTACGAAAACATTTTGGAAGGGAAATCGAGACCATCTCATTTTCGCGGCGTTACCACTGTTGTTGCAAAACTTTTACATATTACCAAACCACACGTTGCTGTTTTCGGGCAGAAAGATGCGCAACAGGTTTTTATTGTTCGGAAAATGGTGCGGGATTTAAATTTCGATGTACAAATTATTACCGCTCCCATTATTCGGGAGAGCGATGGACTTGCGATGAGTTCGCGGAATGTGTATTTGAGTTCCGAAGAACGAAAAGAAGCGTGCGTGCTTTTTCAATCGCTTCAGCGCGCGGAAAAATTGATAACGGAAGGGGAGAGAGTCTCTTCAAACATTATTTTTTCAATGAAGAACCTTGTTGAAGAAAAACCCAATGCTCGTTTAGATTATATTTCAATTGCCGATTGGAGTACGTTGGAAGAAATGGAAACGATAAGAGCAGGGAAGGAAATTCTTATTTCGCTCGCAGTTCGGTTCGGGAATACGCGGCTTATTGATAATACGGTGGTGAACGTGTGAGAAGAGGACTATAAAAACAAACGTAACGCCATTCCTATTTTCAATTTGCTGGATGAGAGGTTATTCCATTCTTTAATTGCAACAAGTTGCACACCGTATTTTTTTGCGATATCATACAACGTATCGCCCCGCCGGACTTTATGCACAACCATTTTTTTTCCGTTTGTTTTTTCTGCGTCGTCGCTCTCTGTTTTTACAATGGATGTCGGCGATTTTTGTTTTCCGTTTTCGTTTTCGATGTATAGTTCGAGTTGCTGCCCGACGTTAATGCGGCTTGTCCGTAATGCGTTCCATTGTTTAATATCCTGAACTTCAATGCCATATTGTTGTGCAATGGTGAGCAGTACGTCGCCATTTTTCACGGTGTATTTAATCCATCCGGTTTTGTTTTGGGAAAGCGGTTTTGATTTTTTTTCGGGAGGAGCAATCGTTTCCTGTGCTGTCGTTTTCTCCGGTTGTTTCGCAATGTACACCACCAATGTTTTTCCCGCACGTATCTGTTTACCGAATGGAATATTATTCCAATTGCGTAAATCACTGATGCGAACATTATACTCTTCGGCAATTTCGCCCAGTGTCTCGCCGCTTCGGATGAGGTGGACAACGGTTTCCTTGCCGGTTGGTGGTGTTACAATCGGGTGGTCTTTGGCAATACGTTGTGTCGCATTTTTTTCACGCGATTGCGTATGTTTTTTCTCTGCGAGTTGTAATTCGCGTTGCGAGATAGGAACAAGAAGTTCTTTTCCGGTGCGAAGTTTGGCAGTGAGCGATAATCGGTTTGCTTCTGCAAGGTCAGTTGAAGAAACTCCGTACCTTCGCGCAATTTTTTTCAGTGTTTCACCTTTCCGAATCGTGTGGGTGAGCCATTGCCGTTTAGCGCTTTGTGGAACCTCCGCATAATTTCTCCTGAAAAAATCTTTATTCCCTTCCGGTATCCGTAGCGTAAATGGTGCGGGAGGAGTGGCGAAGCGGAGGAGGGAAGGATTCAGTTCCTGCAGATTATCTACAGTCGTCTTTCCACATTCGGCAAGCACGGATAAATCTACCGATTCGTTCATATGAACAGTATCGAATTGGAGCGGTTCCAATGAAGGTAAATTTTGAAATCCATATTTCTCGGGATTACGTCCCATCAGTACGGTTGCGATAAATGCGGGAACATAATTCCTCGTTTCGCGCGGGAGATGTTCCCACATTCCCCAAAAACTTCTGCTTCCTGAACGACGGATTGCGCGGTTCACTCGTCCTTCTCCAGAATTGTACGCAGCGAGAGCGAGATGCCAATCGCCGAATGTTCGGTATAAATCTTTCAGATGTCGGGCGGCTGCGCGGGTGGATTTTTCAACATCACGACGGTCATCAGTCCAATAAGTGCTTGAAAGTCCGTACAATTTTCCTGTTCCTTTGATGAACTGCCACATTCCCACCGCTTTTGCCCACGAACGGGCGCGGGGATTCATTCCGCTTTCAATCATTGCAAGATATTTGAGTTCTTCCGGAACGCCGACCTCTTTCAGAATGGGTTCAAACACGGGGAAATACCGCCCGGATTGTTCCATCCAAAACTTGAAATGATGCGGCGCTTTTTTCTGTAAATAGTAAATATTTTTTTCAACGTGCCCGTTGATGACGAGTGGAATCGTCGTTCCCTTGATATGTTCTTTGGCAATGCCGTCGCTTGGTGCTGTTTCTGCGCTGAGAAATTGATTGAGTTTTTCCCGCAGCGCGAAGACAGAGGAATTTTGTCCTAAGGAATCTACATTCGCAATATATTTTTCATAATCTTCAATGACGCTTTTTGATATATCATTGAACTCCGTGTTATTCTCAATTTGCGGCATTGAACTTAATTCATTGAGAATTGTAATTGCGGCTTCGAATTTTTCCGACGCGTTTAAAGAGTCTTCTTTTGTGTGAGCATCGAGTGCGCCGATGTAATACGTACGGGCGCGTTCGAGTAACAGTGCAATTTCTTTCGCATATTGTTCATCGTCAATTTTTGTGGAATCATCATTCAAGCCGGATTCCAAACGTTGTAAGTTTACAAAGTAGGAAGTATCAAGAGCGACGGGCTGAATGATTTCCGATTTTTTTTCGGGGAGTTGCTGGCGGGGTTTCTCGGCGGTTTCCGTTCTGAAGCGAGGTGTTTGTGTGGCTAACGATGAACAGCCATCGAACGCAATCGCGCTCAGGAGAAGGGAGAGGGTGAAAAGTAAAGTTTTTTGTACGTTCATTCAGGATATAATTTTTTGACGCACCAATATAAAAGTTGAGTTCTATATAGACAATACAAATGCATATTTATTTTTCTCTCTGAAGAAAATTTAAGGAAAAGGAGCGTGAAACAGTGCAATTGCCCGCAAACAGAGTTCCATTTTTTTCTCTCTCTAAATTTCCCCAAATTTGTCCCACATTTTTTTACTAAAAGTTTATACTCTCTTGATTACAAAATTTGGTTTCGACGTCTTCTTCACCATTTGCGGCATCTCTCTCATCGGAATTTATGGAGGAAGTTTTCTTGCTTCCGACACATTCCGATGGACGCTCTGGATTTTTTCCGCCGCCCTTTTTCTTTTTACGCTGAACTTTTTCCGCGACCCGGAGAGGGTAACGCCACAAACGGAGCGCGGCGTCATTTCTCCCGCGGATGGAAAAATAGTTCTCATTCAGGAAGTGGAAGAAAATAATTTTTTGAAATCGAAAGCCATTCAGGTTTCGGTTTTTATGTCGCCGCTCAATGTTCACGTTAATCGCTATCCGATAGCCGGGAAGGTTGCCTATTTTCAACACATTCCCGGAAAATTTATGGTTGCATTTGAAGATAAATCATCCGAAGTAAACGAACGAACCCTTATCGGTATTGATTCACAGTTTGGAAAAGTATTATTCAAGCAGATTGCTGGATTCGTTGCGCGGAGAATTGTTGCTCCCATTAACATCGGTGATGAAGCGAAAGCGGGCGAACGATTTGGGATGATAAAATTCGGTTCGCGGGTGGATGTGTTGTTGCCGATTGGCTCAGAGATAAAAGTTCGCGTGGGGGAAATCGCCGTTGCGGGAGAAACAATTCTTGCCACAATGCCGAAGTGAATAATTACCAATTACGAATGAAATGGTTTACTTAACAAGAAAAGAACAATTCGCCGCATCGCATCGGCTCTTCAATCCGAAATTTTCCGATAAGAAAAATTTTGAAGTATTTGGCAAATGCGCAAACCCCAATGGGCACGGACATAATTACGAGCTTTCCGTAACGATTGTCGGAACTCCCGACATTGAAACGGGAATGATTATGGATTTGAAAAAACTTTCCGATTTGCTTGAGAAGGAACTGCTCGAAAAAGTTGACCACAAACATTTGAATATGGATGTGGATTTTTTGCGAGAAATAATTCCCACAGCAGAAAATCTGGCAAAAGAGTTTTGGAAAATTCTTGTTCCGAAAATTACAAACGGAAAATTGTATTCGATTGTTCTCGCAGAATCCGGCGCTAACATTGTTGAATACAGAGGAGAATGAAATTTATTATTTGTCTTTGCGAGCGTAAGCGAAGCAATCCCCAAAAAGATTGCTTCGTCGCTTCGCTCCTCGCAATGACACTTTTTTTGAAATGAAAAATAACTCGACCGAAAAAGATTTACAAAAAATCATTAAGCAAACACTTTCTCTTATCGGTGAAAATCCGAGTCGTGAAGGATTACTGGAAACGCCGCGAAGAGTTGCAAAGTCGTGGCAATTTCTTACAAGTGGATATAAACAAGAGATAAAAGCAATTCTCAACAACGCCATCTTCAAAGAAAAGTATTCGGAAATGGTGATTGTGAAAGATGTTGATTTCTTTTCAATGTGCGAACATCATTTGCTTCCGTTCTATGGTAAAGCGCATATCGCATATATTCCTGATGGAAAAATTGTCGGTTTGAGTAAAATTCCCCGCATCGTGGAAATGTTTGCTCGTCGCTTACAAGTGCAGGAACGTTTAACACAGCAAATTGCAGAAACGCTTTTTGAAGTTTTAAATCCTGAGGGTGTTGCCGTTGTGATTGAAGCGCGGCATTTATGTATGATGATGCGCGGCGTGGAAAAACAAAACTCCGTTGCTACCACAAGCGCAATGCTCGGTGTGTTTATGGAAGATGAACGAACCAGAAATGAATTTTTGAATTTGATTAGCAGTAAACTCTCGTAAAGAATAAAAAAATTTTGGATTGGCGTGATGTTGCAATTGCATGCTTTCAGTTTATGTAATGTATGAAAACAATATATACTGATATTTTTGAAAACAACATTCGACTTACAGAAGAACGATGGCAACACATTATCGAACGGGAAGAAATGATTGGACAAGAAATAAAAATAGGTGAAACCCTTGCTTTACCCGATATAATCAAACGTAGCAATTATGACAGCGAAGTTTATCTTTATTACAAATTTTATCCATCAACACCAGTTACGAGTAAGTATCTCGTTGTTATTGCAAAAATAACAGAAGATGATGCATTTATTTTAAGTTCATTTTTTACCGACAAAATCAAATCCGGAGAAACACAATGGCAACAATGAAAATATGGTACGACGACGAAGGCGATTTACTCGAAATTACTTCTGAACAAACCAAGGGATATATGAAAGATATAGGCGACGATATTTGGGAACGCATAGATGAACATGGGAAAATTATCGGCATAAGCATTCTTGGTTTTAAGAAACGACTGCATCACAAAACAACAGAAATTTCTTTGCCGATGGAAGTAAGTTTTTCAGAGTGAGTTTTCCCTTTGCGTAACCTCACTTACTCATAACGTTCAACATTTTTACCACTCACTGTTTAGAAACATAACCTTATGAAAACCATATTATCATTAACCCTCACCCTATTTGTTCTTCTTACGTTCAATACGTGTAAGAAAGAGAGCAGCACAGAACAGACAACTCCAACGAAACCAGTTGTAAAAATACTTTCTCCGCCAAACAACGCCATCATTACTTTATTCACACACAGAAGGTAATAAGGTAAGAGAGTAAACGGTAAGCGTAGTTACTAAGGTTTCCCAAGACAGATAAGGTTTTTTCAAAGAGGAGATGAGTCCAATTTGTCAATTTGCTACACACTTCCGAAGCGCATAACAAATTTAGCACCCAACTATTTTTTATCAATCCCAAAGGGATGAAATCAAGAGAGAAAATTGGTTTTATCAAAACAGTATTTATGCTAAAGCAATTATTTGTTGTATCACTCTCCACTATCTAAAGGTAGTGGCAAAAAGAATTATGAATGAGTAACTTACCCAAAATCAATTATGGAATGGAACGTTGAATTTTATACATTAGTGAATGGCAAATAAAAATAATAACTATGAATTGTATCGCGAAAATGCTTTGAAAAATCCCGTCGTCAAAAAAATCTACGAAGAAGAGATGGGAAAATTTCTTGCGCACGAAGCAGAAAAAACCATCATTGAAGCAAAGAAACAATTAAACGCAACGCATCGCCGTTTGAAAACGTTACTGCGAGAAGCGGCGTAAATCTTTTTGACCAAAGTCAATTACAAATTGCATCAAACCTTCACTACTAAAAGTAAATATGAAGTCGAATAAAGCAATTGCATTTCGTCCCGTCGTTTGGATTACCGGCGCAAGTAGAGGTATTGGAAAAGAACTTGCAAAGCAATTCGCTTCGATTGGATGTAAGGTTGCTCTTTCTGCTCGTTCGGAAAAAGAGTTGCTGAAACTCGAAAAAGAAATTATTTCGCTTGGTGGAATTACAAAAAGTTTCCCCTGTGACGTTGCAAATGAAAAATCGCTTTTACAAACACACAAAAATATTCAGAAAGAATTGGGAGAAGTTGAAGTTCTCATCAATAATGCTGGCGTTACCGTTTTCAAATCAATTGAAAAAACATCCGTGAAAGAATTTAATGATATTCTTTCGGTGAATTTGCGAGGAATGTTTTTATGCGTGAAAGCAGTTCTTCCTTCAATGAAGAAAAAAAACAATGGATGGATTTTCAATATACTTTCCACTGCTTCAACCACAACATTTAAAAACAGCGGAGCGTATTCTGCATCGAAGGCGGGAGCGATGATGCTGGGAAAAGTTTTGCGTGAAGAATTGCGAGAGAAAAATATTCGTGTTGTCAATGTTTTTCCCGGCGCAACAGAAACAGCAATGTGGTCAAAAGAGGAACGAAAGAAATATTCTTTCCGAATGATGTCGGCAAAATCTGTTGCGGAAGTGGTGTTGCAAACGTATCGCTTTCCTTCCGACGTTATTTGCGAAGAAATTGTATTACGCCCTATGTTGGGAGATATATAAAATTAATCACGGATTTACACAGTTGAACGCGGATATAAAATCAAAAAAAATCCGTGTATAATCCGTGCGAATCAGTGGTGAATAAAAAATAAAATGCACTTACGAAAACTCTACTATACCATCGAACAATTCGCTGCCGAGTCGTTTAAAACCGATATCGAGTTGTTGACGAATGTTTTAAAGAATATCGTTCGCAATGAAGATATTGATATCAAGGGGGGACGTTTGTGGAAATTGGATACTCGTAGCGGCACGTACCGTTTAATTGAACAAGTTGGCGAAACGGAAGCTATAAAGAAAAATTTCGAGTTGAAGATAGCCGATTACCGGATGTTCCTTGACCTTGTGCATAAACGAACGATTCTTTCCACTGAAACAAATCAGTATCTGATGCAGAAAAAAATCTCACGGTACTCTGCAACAGGAGTCGGGGATTTGGTGAAATGGAAAAAATACGAGGTGTTTCCGTACGTGCTGGCATTCAATGCGGATTTTATCAATGATACAACATTGCAAACGCTCAACGTTATCAGCACGACGCTCACCTCGGTGTTAGGAAAACGAAGAAATGAACGAACAAGAAAGGAATTGGAAAAAGACCTCGACTTAGCGCGGACGATTCAGCGGCGCATTCTCCCCGAACACGAATTGAATTTTCATCATTATAATATTTACGGTGTTTCAGTTGCGGATAGAATTGTCGGCGGCGATTTTTTTGATTACGTGCAGAGCGAAGCGGAGAACGACCGGTTGGCGATTATGATTGGCGACGCTGCGAGTAAAGGACTTTCTGCGGCGGCGCAGGCACTCTACGTTTCCGGCGCGCTCAGAATGGGAATTGAACATCAAACGAAAATCGCCGTGTTACTTCACCGAACGAATAAACTTCTTCATAAAACATTTGCCGATGAGCGTTTTGTTTCACTCTTCTTTTGTGAACTGACGAATGATAAACACGGATTATTATTATACGCAAACGCAGGACACAATAATCCCATGTTGCTGCACGCAGAAGATAATGCCATTGAAATTTTAGAAACGACCGGACAAGTGCTTGGACCATTTCCCGATATGCACTACAAAACAGAAAGTTCGATGATGAAAAAGGGGGACGTGTTACTTCTCTACACCGATGGAATTACCGAAGCGACAAATGAAGAAAATATGTTTTACGGCGAAGAACGTTTAGCAGAAAACCTTATGCAGTTGAAAAATAAAACCTCAAAAGAAATCTGTCAGATATTGATTGAAGATGTGCAAAAATTTTCTGCCAATAGCCCGATTTCAGATGATAAGACGATCGTTGTGGTAAAGCGAAATAAATAGAGCGATGAAAAATTTTAACTTGTCTAATGCAGATGGAAATGAAATTGAAAAATAAAGTCGTTCTTATTACCGGCGCGAGCAGAGGAATTGGAAGAGTAATAGCACTGGAGTTTGCAAAACGCGGAGCGATTGTTGTTGCCGCCGCGAGAAATATTGGTGAACTTCAGTCACTCCAAAAAGAAATCGAGCAAATGAAAGAAACGTGTTTGATTTCCCAATGTGATGTTGCAAAAAAGAATGAAGTTGACGCGATGATGGAAACTGCATTTACCAAATTCGAGCGCATTGATATACTTGTCAACAATGCCGGGATGGGGATATATGGATTTGTCCACGAGATTTCCGAAGCGGATTTTGATACAATGGTGAACACGAATTTCAAAGGGGTGTTTCTGTGTACGAAAGCAGTTCTTCCGTTTATGATGAACCAACAATCAGGACACATCATTACTGTTTCTTCTGTTGCAGGGAAACGCATTTTTGAAAAGATGGCAGTGTACTGCGGAACAAAATTTGCACTCGATGGATTTTGCAAAACGCTTGCGAAGGAAGTGAAGCCGTACAATATTCGCGTTTCACAAATTTATCCCGGAATGACGAACTCGCATTTTCGCGACGGAATGAAAAGCCGTCCACCATATTCCGAAGAACAAAAAGCGCGAATGATTCAAAACAAAGATATTGCGCAGGGCATAATTTTCATTGCAGAACAAGAGCCAACTTCGATGATAGACGAGTTGGAAATTACCGCGCCGATGTTTTAAACCAGATTATGAGGAGAAATATTAAGCCACAGATTCACAGATTATTTTAAACTTTAGTTGTGAAAATCTGTGAATCTGTGGCAAAAAAAGAACAGCGCTTATTCACCGTTTTTTCTCATGCATGATTTGGGTTTAAAATACAACGTGCAACCTTTCGGGCTGCACGTTTTTATCAGGAGAAAGGACGAGCCACTATAATTCATCCAATTTAATTTCTATTTTCTTTTTCATCTTATGAAGGTTCTCTCGTAAGCCGTCTAATTTCCCGTTAAAATTTTCCCATCGAAACGAATGATGCGGCGCTTTGAAAAACCGCATCCGATTACATTCTTCCTCATCCCCGCAACAATTTTCCGAATACTCATCCGGTTCTTCAATTTTCATCTTTATGCTTTGTGACGCGCCCTTACGAAGAATAGTAAAGGATGCCTCTTCATTTTCCTTTTTTTCTTTTACAGCATCGAAGATATCTTCAACGTCACGCACTTTATCTTCGTCAACTTTTGTAATAACATCGCCTGCTTTAAATCCTGATTTTTCCGCTACACTCTTTTCATCAACTTCGGTGATAAGAACACCCCGCTTGTTCGGTGCGTCGAAATATGCGGCAAGTTGTTCATTCAATTCCTGAAAGTGAAGTCCTTGCAGTTCATCGCCCGTGGAAAAATGGAAACGAAAACTCTTCGGGTGTTCAGGCGTGACAACCGTAAATGATTTTTGCGCGCGTTCGTTCGGTTTTTCAATGGTCGCAGTGATAGATTTCCGCTCTTTGCCGCGGGCAATTTCTATCGTTACCTCTTTTTCCGGCTTTGTTTCGCTTACCGCCTCCGAAAGCGCGGAAGCATCATCAATTTCCTTACTGTCAAATTTAACGATAACATCGCCTTCACGGAGACCGGCTTTTTCCGCAGGACTATCTTCAACAACTTCGTCAACGTATGCGCCCGAAGTTGCCGTTAATTCTTTTTCTTCGGCAAGGTCTTTGGAAACATCCTGAATGGAAACGCCGAGCCAACCGTTCCCTTTCTTTTCTTTGACGATTTTTTTAACAATATGCTTTTGCGGCGACGAGAACGCTGCGCCCGGAAGCAGAAGCGAGAAAACAACAACAAAATGTGAAATAAAGCGAAATGCGGAGTTCATAGGTTATACCTTTCAATAGTACGTTTATAAATTAAATTGATTATTTGACCTACGCGAAAACGATAAGGTTGCGGCAGAAGTTCCTTTGAAGAAAAAAAAACTGCGCATTTTTTTTTTGTAACTTTGCGGACGAAAAAAAAGCAGGCGACCTCATTTTACCAAAGGTATCCCTTTGGGACTGGAATCGCCTTATCGTAGGACAAGAATCATTCTTGTCCTACTTCATCAGCATCATTTTCGGTAGTGTCAAAATTGAGTTGACATAAATTAAATTTCGTATCTTTGTTCACCTAATATTATGATAACAAAGATACATCAATGCCATGCATGCGAAAGCATTCGTCTCGTAAAAAATGGAAAAACAAA